>Ga0209489_103721_pt1 | contig 29215 bp, 12 predicted proteins | sample SiratrowhiteBW_FD_187527 | JGI IMG/M metagenome (GOLD analysis project Ga0209489, IMG submission 187527) | Root nodule microbial communities of legume samples collected from California, USA - Siratro white BW (SPAdes) (version 2) | ecosystem: Host-associated > Plants > Roots > Nodule | place...
AGAGAGAGAGAGAGAGAGAGGGAGGGAGGGAGGGAGGGAGAGTACTTTTTTTAAATATTACATTTTATTCAATTTTTTTATTGAATTGTTTTTTTTAAACGTATAATTAGATTATAATTTGTATGTTTCTCTTTTCAAAATATATCATAGTACGAAGTATTCGATTATCTCGAAATTATTTTGATATTGTTATTTATTTTGAAGAATATTTAAAACAAAAACCTATAATGATATAAAATTATAATTTAATTGTTAAATCGGAAAAATTATATATATATAATATATAATATATACTATACTATAATATAAAATAATATAATATAACCTAACATAACGTCTTTTATGTTTTCTGTACAATTTTAAATATATTAAATGTTTTTTAAATTACATTATTTTTTTTCTAAAATTTTAACATATTTTAATACTAATTTTGCATATATATATATATATATATATATATATATATATATATATATATATATATATACCTTTCTTATATTTTAATAAAAATTATTTATATTTCTTTTAGTTTTTAAATAAAAATTTACCTCCTTTATACTTTAATAAATGACACTCAGTTTTTTATATTTTTAATCAAAATGACAATTACTTTTCTTATTTTATTAAATAAAATTTAAATAAAAAAATTGTGAAAAATAAATTAAAGCACTAGACACTATTACCTATTGTAACTTCTGGACGGATTAATGCTCAATAAATTATATACTTATGAATTCCCTTATTTCATACTTAATTTACATAACATTATGGAAAGTATAATTATTTTAATGTTAGGAAACTTAAACCAAAATATGACTTATATGGCTTAAAGTAATATGACTGAAAATTTAATATGACAATAATCTTTAATGTGTTTAGTATGAAAATGTAAAATAAAAGTGTTTACTTAAAATAATATGTAATGATTTTCTCTTCAATGTTAATAATGAGATAATATGATTAGAAGTTGAGATATTGGATCATCAACTTCTATCATGTTGTCGTCATTATTGTCATCATAAATAATAGGTTCTCTCTTAACTATTTATTATGATAGACAAATTCTTAAATAAAAAAAATAGCTAGTTTAACATTGAGAGACTTGTTGTATTAACCAAAAATAAAACAAAAGGACGTATAATGTAATACATTTGCCCATGCTAAGAGTTGCATGACTAAATTTCTTGGCTTAAATAAAAATATATTTAGAGCCTCCCCCACCTGTTGAACATTTGTATTGGACAGAGGTACTTGAGTAGTAACATATCGAGCTTCATCATCCACTATCCGCTTCTAGTATGATTATAGAGAGATATCATCATAAATGGTTAACCCTCTTTTTACCACTTGACCAATTACCACTAGACGTAAGGATATTTTTAACATATAACTCTCTCATTTGCTACATCAATGTTAGTATGATTTGCTAAGGGATCTATAACAATGCAACTTTTTTTAATGCTCACTCCAACAACCTTAGAAACATAATAAGGTGTTCCTTGATTTTGTTGCTAAGAAATAGAAAGGGATTCGATCTTCTCATCAAACTTTTTATTCAAGGATTAACGAATCTATTTTTTTTTTCAAATTGCATCTCTATCTTTTGCAAGACATCCTGATTGCAATTGCTTGCTCTTTCGTGATGGTGTGCTAAAGTAATCATAGAGGCCCTAACTACCACCAACATAATGCACATCTCCTAGGTATTTTCATCTTTTTATGATTATCATCAATATATCATCATGACCATGAGGAATAAATGAGCCCTAAGTGACTTGTAACTAAATAATCTTGTAATATATTAATAATAAATAAATATACCCTTTAACTACTTTCCATATAAATGATGTGGAATTAAGAATGCTATTAAATATATCTTAGAAAAACAATCATACAAGTAGAATGAGAAATTATTTTTTATGTTGATTTTGTGTGATAACCTTCCACATGTCATATAGTAGAGATAAAGATGAAAGATCAAGAGACTCCTTAGACCATCTACTGACTATATATAGTCTTCACTATTTGCTACTCTAACAATGCATATCCTCCTTGAGATAATAGACAGGGTGTATTATCATTATTATATTCTTTTCTCCTGGAATGCAAAAAAAAAAGAAAAAAAGAAAAAAAAATAGAATTATGAAAAAAACTATAATTACATATATATGCAATTACAAATACTATCAAAACTAACCTGTCAACTGGTCACATGAAACTACACCTAGTTCTTCTCACTAGTTTAGTATTTTAGACAAAAAGTCTTATCTTTATACTTTTCAAAAACATACTTTAGTGTCAAGAAAATTCTTGAAATCCCTCTATCTGATAATAAGGGAGATAAAATATTTTTCGTCATCAACTTATTATTCAGAATCTCAAAAATTGTTATACATACAACAATATGAATTAACAAATTTATCAATCAATAACTCAAAAAAAAAAATTATACATTGAAGGAATGTTGAAATACTTGAATATCTTGTCATATGAAATTCTTTTTTGTCTTTTCAACCTCATTCCCAAGATAGAATGATAATAAAACATGAAATCATGTTGTGAATCCTAAATAATTTCTAAACTTAGTAACATTTGGACTCAAAGCTTTAACAGAACAAAGATGTACATTAACATATGTCCTCTCCCTCACAATTCATTCCGTAGTTAGTATCAACAAGCGGACTTTAAGTCTAATTCAACCTTACAAAACCGATATCTCTAGTAGATATGGGATCTCCAACACACTCCCCTTATGCCGAGACTCCTCAACTCAAGCGTGAAACTTATATATAATGGTAGTCTGATAACAACCTAATAGCGTGTGGTCTGATAGACCCAACAACCATGCTAAGATATGCTCTAATACCATATCAAGAAACAAACTTTAAGCCTAACTCAACCTTACAAAATTGACTTGTAAAGTGAGGTTTACACTCACTTATAAACTATTAAAAGATCTCATCTCTAGTCGATATAGGATCTCCAACCGTTAACTTAGGAAAGTAATTGACAAATATACTTCGTCTACAGTCTTTCTATTATAAAACCTCAAATTCACCACAATCCTATGATCAATCTAAACTATACTTTTCTTATATTTTTTTTTCCTACTATACATTTTATAAATTTATAATAATTCAATTCCTAAAATTTTAAATAATCAATGGCTAAACTAATTTCCAAAAAAAACTAAAATAATTAATTAGTTCCTGTATCTTTTACTATTCATAAAGTCTAAATTATAAACTTATAAGATTAAATAACACCATCTATGTCAAATTTAAAAATCAAAATCTCATTAACAACAATCAAATTTAAAATTCAAATAGGTAACATTTATATATTGTCCCAGAGACGACCACAGTTTCAAGTTGAATTATAAAATGAAAATGTTAACTCAATAACATATGTTGACTAAAAAATACTTCAATATAATCGAAGAGAAATGTCTATTCTATTGCGACAACTGGAAGAAAGATGGAATGACTATCACATTAAAAAAAAGCCTAAAATGGCCAACACCACAAAAAAACTTGTTGTCATCGTTAAATAAATAAAAAAAATCACAAGTTAATAATTTTTCGTGTTGCTACTGCAACAAAGGAGGAAATCAACATAAATTTAAAAGATTTTTAAACATTTTAGATCTGATGTAAAACGTTTATATTTATATCAGGTTAAATCCGATATGAAAAAGTTGAGAAAACTTTCAAAAATATAACTACATATTTTTTATATCAGAATTTTAGATATTTTATGCAACTATAACATATTCGATATGTTTATAATTTTAAAATAATAAAAATATTTTAAATAACATTTTTATATTTGAATTCCTTTTCATTGTCATTATGTATTCAATATTTGCATTTCGAACATTTTATTTTTGGGAGGTTAGCTTAGCATTAATTATAGTGGGACATTTTGTAGATTTAAATCAACCGGGTATCTGTTTCTGTCAATTTGTTGATAACAAAGCAACTTAAACTATTTCGTAAACTAATTTGATTAAATTTTCAACAACAATTATATATATAATAAACTGAAAAAGTAAAAAAATAGTTAATTTTTATAAATTAAAATAAGTTTCTTCACTTTAACTTTTTAAAAACATTATTTTATTTTATTTTCATAATTTAATAGACATAAATTAATTTTAATTTGTCTGAAAATATGGACTTATTTTATTTTCTTACTTTATAGAAATAAGAAAAATTATCCTTAGTATCTATCAATAATATATAACTTAGGAAAAAGTCACGTTCGAGCCAAACTTTCGGTAAAAGTTTCTCCAAGAAGATTTGTTTAATCAACATCTTCCCCATCAAACGTTTCAAGGTTTCTTTATCACTTCCTTCTTGTAAGGGAATGTTACCATTTTCCTCCTACGTTAGAAACTATCTTCTAAATGCTCTTTCTTGCCATATTTTTCAAACCAATTTGCTTTCAACACAATTAATGTGTATAAAGTCTACAATCTTCGTTTTCTCAAGTTAGAACTTCACTGTTTTTTCTAATTCTGGGTCTTCCATATAAAAGATAGAACGCAGGAATGGAAATTCAAAATCGACCGTTACATGTATCATAAAAGTCCAACTTTTGGTCTAATTAAGTGCTTCCTTAGAACTGATCAACAATATTTAAGAACAAGGTATCATCTTCAACCAAAAAAAGCATGTCTTCCAAACGTAATACACTTTTTCTTAACATTATCTTTAGTTGGAAGTGTTCTTTATGTTCAATATAAGGTGGATAAAGAATATCACATCCAATAATTAAAAATACCCTGCAATAAATGACGCATTTAAAGCTTAAAGTCAATTAAATTATCCATAAACATCACAAGATGAAAGAAACTTAGTTGCTTTAAATTGAAAATATTAAAGAGCATGACGGAAAGAGATGTATTGGCATGAGCCCACAGCGAAGTGACCTAAACCTAACAACGCTGGAATTTAGGATAGATTTAAACTTACATTGATCAAAATTGAAACATTATGCAACACAGTGGGCCTCAAAATAGCCATGGATGATTATTTGATTAATCTCAATTTAAAATAATAATAATAACAACGTATTTGTAGTGATTTGGAGGATGATAGGTGTGGACAAAGTATGGGTAACATATATTTGCTAAAGAAAAAGGGCAACCCACTAAACCCTAATGTGAAGCCAAAACTAGTTAAAAAAATAGGGTTTAACCTTAATTTTTATGGGACTAACCTATGATCTTAATTAACTTTTGATGTTGGTTCATAAAGAAACGGTTTTACCTACCAAGATCCACCATTTCCTACGTGGACAAGACGTGGGTGTGCCACGTGGAGAGTTGAAAAAGAGAGTGCATAAACTGCAGAAGAGAGAGAGAGAGAGATTATCTAGGGTTTTGAATGCTGAAATGGTGGAGCCTTAAGGATGCATAAAACTACAAAATGGCCACCTCATTGTCCCCTGTCTTCACACTCTGGTTCAGCCAAAACCCATGTCTTTACTCATACATATTGGACCCACCAAAGATTTTTCTTTTTCAAAATAAATAAATGAAAAAAATACTTTTTTTAATTCTCACATTTTCTATCAAACTTCATCTTTATATTTTTTGAATTAATTCATCTAACTACGGAAATATGTAAAGTTAGTTTAATATGATGTTCAAACTTAATATTTGGAAGAAGTTTAATATGAGAGAAAATTCTTCATACTTGAAAATTATAATTCTTGAAATAATGAATCTAGAAATTATGATTTCCGAAAATAACTAAATAAGTTTGCTTGGTCGAAAATATTTATCGGAATTCAATATGATTTTTCACAATCAAATAGTAACATGGTATTTTTCTTGGGAAAATTATTATTTTTTCATTTAATAAGAATAATGTAATATTTTTACTGTAGTAAAACTTTTATTTTAATTTAAAAAGTTAACTTTTTATTTTTCTATATGAATGATTTCGTGGGAAATATAGAGAAAAAAATTAGAAAAATACTTTTTTTATAATTTTAAAAAAATAACTAAACATAAGAAACATAAACTCCTAACTTTAGTTTACCAAATACTTTTTGACATTTGTTACTTTGAAAGAACTGTAAAAGAGATTAAACTTATATATTTTAAAAAACTGACCATGATTTAAAAGTTCATAAACCAAAATGAAGAACGTGTAAGAAAAGAACTGATACACATTCAATACTGAAAGGAAAGGGGAAAAAGAGTAAAGATGTAAGTAGAAAATGTGAATAACATTTAGAAACAGATGCTTTTAGTAGAGGGAATCTGAAGCTGAAGTTGGAGTGAAAAAAGTGAAATGAAAAAGTAAATAAAATTATTGGGTGCAAAAGGGGTAGTGATAAGGGTATAGTCGGTGATATTTTGTTGAGTGTCTCGGTGGAACCCTATGGAAAGAAAATGCTTTTCTTATACCATACATGACCCAGTCTTTAAACAAAAAAACACCAAATAGGTTTCTTTATTTTTCAAATTGAACACAACTCAAATATGATATATATATATATATGTAACGTGTATGAAGTATGAACCAATTTTGTTTGTGAAGTTTTCAAAAAAGTAGAAAAATGGTCTCTCTTTCCATACATCAAGCCACAAAATTTGTCATTTTTCGGCTATTGATTGGACATGGGCACTTAGTCCTTGGACCGTATCAACCCTATATAGCCTCATCTTTTGCTATGTATTCTATTTGTTAATCTTTGTGCTAATGGGTCATGAAGAAATATGATAAAGGTGATGCTAAAACGCGTTGATATTGATTTAATCTTTGACAAATCGCACGCAAGGAGTAACTGGACCCATTGCGTTTGAATTCTATTAATATTATACATCACACCAATATTAACTAGCCCTGGTGTACAATATAATAATTTGAAAAGGTTGAATCAGCGCCAAAAATGGTTGGTTACACAGTAGACTTAAATAGGGTCCTAGCAATTCTGGTTTTACCATGATACAGTAAAGAGATGGGTGATGAGACATGGAAGCAGAGACGGTGAGAATTTGGGTCATTGTTGTGGGATTGTAATGAGCACTTGGGAGCGGAATGGCATTTTCTGAGTGTCTGAACTCCCACCTCATATTGTTTTGTGAGAATCATAATTAACAGTCATGGCCATGGCATGTACAGCAAAGTTTGGCAAAATTGCATATCCTAAGTATTGAAGGGTCCCTTCAGAAAATGGACTGATTGATTATAACCTTTCAAATGCCATGGCCAGTTTGCTAGACTTTTACAAGGGGTTTTCCCACTAGCCTAATTTGTATGGACATTTCCTACCCCTCCATCCACAATGAAATATAAAATCAAGATAATGATAAACCAAGTGGGGAAATTGATATAATTCCACTGGCTTTTTCTGGCTAATTGAAGGTTTATTAAGGACCCATTAATGATGTGTGATGTTTTAGGTTCCATGCTTATCTGTTACATTTCAAAAGATTTCTTCAATGCTTCAGAAATTAGAAATTAAGTGTGTATGTACCATTATTATGATGTGTCCAAGAGTAATATATAGATACAAGTTGAACATAAAAAATTATGTCTACTCAGCCTAGTGACATAGGAATGGCCAATATTGAAGCCAGAAAAAATTGGTGAGTTTCTGATATAATCACAAGAGACAGATTAACAACTCGTGTGATAGAGGCTAATGACTCCAAAATTAAATGAATATTATGATGGCAAAGACTATTAGGAGGTGAGTGGAGAGGCCCAAGTTCCCAAAGAGATTGATATGTGATTGGATAGGGAGGGTCTTATGTATATTCTTTTTATTAGCCCTTCATCATGCAAACCCACCTAATCAATTGCTAAGCGCCAAGTGCCCCCACTCTTTGAGCCCTTAATTTCTTTTGCTCAAAATTAGGGAAAGAAAATTAAAAAAATTGATGAATAAGACATAAAGGAAAGAAAACGTGGGGACTTTTCTTCACAGGCTCCCCAAACTGTATTCTTAACAAAAAGAAATAAATGTGCATCATTAACTACTAATATTCAATGACCATATGATAACTTTCATCTAAATGGCCTCATGGAAAATCCCCTAGACATTTTCTGGCACTAGTTTACTTTTACCACAAACTCACTCTATTCTTCCTTTGGTTTTATTCAGTATCTCAGCACTTTACACCTGCTAGTGACCACAAAGGTCACAGCAGAGGGGTCACTTTTATTTGGAATAGATTTGGTTAATCTGAATGTACCTTTTGTTTTCACTGTGACTTGCTTTCATCCCTTATACATGGCATATGTGTATGGTCATATATCAATCTGGGACAGTGAAACTGCCGAAAATCTAAAGTGAATACCATCTTTGAAATTCTTGTGTTGTAATATAATTTATGGAGTATAAAGTTTGCTTTAACTTGGCCTCATTTGTTTTTACTGTCCAAATACAGGTCCCCTATTACTCGTTAACAGTTTTACATTTGGAAAAGTTATATATTTTGATATAGGATCTCTATCTGCTTCATGAAATGGGGGAGTAATCATTCCCTCTCTTAAATTCTCTGAGAAATAGAATACAACAAAACTAAAAAGCATGTGGAAAAGGGAGAAAAACAACATTAAAGCTAGCAAAGGGAATGTGAATACGTGGTATCAATAAAACTAAACAATATAGTTTCAAAAACAGCTTTAATTGACAGGATTCAGGGTCAAATATGCATGAAGAACATAATATATAATCTCAGACTATTGGTTTCTTAAGCATGTTTTATGATCCTTTGTTATTCTTGCGTAAGAAAAGCAATGTGTCTGGGGACAGCTTTGTCTGGTGAACTGCCTTTTCAACAGGGATACTGTGTGAACTGTGTTTAATTTTTGGCTAAGTACAGATTAATTTGTCTTGTTGTTTGTGCTTTCTTTTTGACATTCCAGAGATAAGCCGTTCAATACAACTTAATCCTTGCCTTTTCTTTCTAAAAGCCTCTGTTAGGATTTGTTTACGCTCCTTCATCATGCCCTTTTAGCTAAACCAATTTGGTCTTACCAAAAAAGAGGACAAGAAGGTCCAAAAAGAAGACTGGAAAAGAGAGAGTGTTTTACCCTACATATAAAGTCTCATTTTATGAAGATTGTTCAACAACCACACACACCAAAAACAAAAATAAAAAAAGTACATGCAGCTAGCTAAACTTTTTACATATGCTCCTCAGTGATTTAATTGTTTGTTATCCCTCCTTCCTCTCTCTTCCTCAAGTACTATAAACTACCTTGTTGTGTCTCGGTTACTTTTCAGTTAACAGTCATCTTCCATATGAACAAGAGTGGAGATAACTAATTTATATCTCTTTATCTTGCTAATGCAGGACCAAGTGCATATATAGTTCAAAGCTGTCTAATCTAAGTCTAACTGGCAAAATGAAAAGCAGAACCACTTTGGCCTATTTTGTTAATGAGGATGTTTTTAAGAGAATTAATAGAAAGGACAATCAATAATGCTAAAGGGTCAATTAACAATTTGAATGGTATTTTAATTTTGTATTATTAATGGTCTCTTCTGTTTCTGAAGAGGAGAAGAGAGGTTAAAAATGCATTGGAGAAAAATGTCAAGAGAAATTTTAGAGCAAGTAAATTTCTGAAACCTTTGATCTGTAGCTGAGTTAAATGGTGTTGTATGATCCATATAACTGATATCATTTGATCAGATGAGATTTTGAGAAATAAAACCATTTTCTGCTGAAAATGTTGGCAGAATGAATGTGAACTAGGCTAATCTAAGTAGCTTATTGCATTACAAGTGGCATGAACCAAAATCAAACTTGGCACAACGTGAAACAATGTCCCTACCCTACTAAAATACCCCTTTTTCTTTATTTCCATTTTTAACGCAATGAACAAAAGAAAAAAAAAATATTCTTTGATTGATCCCATATGAAAAAGAAACAGGGAGCAAAGGCCCCACGTGTGGAACAGAATTTGAAGCTCATGCTATTATATTTTATCTATTTTTAGCTTTATGTAGATGTTGGGGTTCGTCTACTTGGGATTCCTACGTCCTTGTGGGAACCATCCTTTTGATATTAGAGCCACCTTTTCAATGGACTGTGGATTTTCACTTCACTCACTTTCTCTCCCTATCTTTTCTACTTAGCACGCTCTTGCAAAAGAAAAAGGTTTAGGAATCCTATGCCTCTCCTTATATTCCCATAGTTTGGTTCCTTTTGCTGTATCCCTTTTGAGATAATAATAATATTCCCATCCCATGTTATTATCACTCTCATGTATTTGCTTTCAACAACTCATCACTGCTTCAAATTATGTTACTGATTTTACGTAACTGAATATGCAGAACCTTCTGTTCAGAAAACCACTATTGTGATCATACACTTATCTTCTCACTGTACCTTTCTACTTATTCATATGACGTATGCCCGTATATATAATTGCACACATTAATCAAAACCAAAGTTTTATTTGCCTCATCACATTCAATTCAAACCCACAGAACTTTGTTCAACAAGCTTTCCAATTGATGTGCTCAACAAATTTGTGATGATGGTGACACCAGCTCAAGCTATCTATTGATGTGTTTGAATTCAAACATAGTGAAGATTGTGATTACCTAATTTAATTTCATTGGAGTTGCAAACCCTGTAGACACGGCAATAAGTTAAGGGAATCCAATAACAATAGAGAAAGTTTGTTTTGGTCAAGTACTAGAAAGCGACATTTGTTCACTTGATCAAATTCCCGCCAACACAAGGATTTTGTAATACCTATAGAGTGTTTCTTAATGGGCACTAAATAGTGACCTAAGTAGATGAATTATTGGCATTTGATTAATATATTGTGGGGAGGTTGCTAGTGTTTTTTTCAATAGGTGAATGATGTTGTATAAGCTATGAGTTGATAATGAAGTGTGAGGAGAAGATTAATAGTATTAGATGTGTTGAATGGAATTTGATTTTGACATAAGCTTCAAAAGGGTGAGGGTTGCTTTGGATAAGGAGGAATTGGGGCCTAATAGGTAGCAGCAGAACCTGCAAAGTGCCAAAGAGGAACTGAGGATGAAAAACATTCTGTCATATTCCAAATGGGTCTATCTCTTTAGCATCTTTCAATAAAGAAGGCACTTCACAGAACAGCTCATATGGCTGAGCAGGCAATTCTCTGCTTCACACATGACTTGACATCACCTCTTTCTTTCTCATTACATCCCAAAGTCACACTGCTACATGGTTTTGCTTTTGTCTGAGGAATAAAAATTAATAATAGACCATTTTTTTAATGTATAGGAAAAACAAGAAATGAAGACTGCTGGAGCATGGTCAAAAGTCCCAATGAAGCAGTAACCCCAGTTTCAGTTTCTTTTGTGGGTTGAGGTTGGTCCATTTTGGTTCTTTTCTTTTGAAACTGACAGAGTGTATCAGATGATAACCATTGATGAGGAAAGTATGGGAATGACCAAGTGTGGGACTTGGCTCTATTTATCAGTCCAAACATTTGAAGGAGTTGGATTATTGTCTCAACCACTTGTATAAAATATCCTCTCTTAATCATCACTGCTTTGGAAATGAGGGACCTATAAGCCAACTCTAACATCACAGTCACATTCTAAGGTTTTAAAAACCAGTTATCTTGATCCAAACATCATGGTTTTTGAGGTGTTTCTAACCATAAAACAATCACATTATGAGGTTAAAAATGGCTCAAGAGAGTTGTTTAGCAAGAGATTGAAAAAGGGATAGGAACAAGGTATAGTGGATGGGGGTGCCTATGTTTTGATTTTTACTGGTGAGCGCAGGCTAGAGAAAGCTGAAAAGGAAATTATTGAAAATTCTTTTGTTTGGACTCGTGATATTGCACTTTCATCTCATCTTAATTCCTTTGTTGTCCAATGCATTTTCTTTCCATTCTTTGTATTCTTTTGCTAAGTAATCATATCGTGATTTTCACTCTTTTCAAAGGTTGTCTTGCCATCCCTACCAACCAACATTGCAGATTTTTTTTTTTTTTTTTTTTTTTTTTTTTTGTAATATGAAAATACATATTCTCGAATCAAATGTCATAACGTGTCCATTTTTATAGTCTCTTGGATGAATCATGTACTAAGATATTAAGAATAAATGTATCAATTAAAGAGAAAGTTGTGATTGCATATACTGCAGAAAAATATAGTAAAATTTAGTTTTTGATAGTTTGAACGTGTGTGAAAAATGCATACAGAAGCTTTAATTAAGATTTAGGAGGGTAATTTTCAAATGAAAGTCATCTTATCTTATCACAATAACAGATAAAGAGTGGGAAAAGAAAACTATAGAGGAAAACTATTAAAAAGGATTTGGAAGTCAAAATCCTTGTTTATTGACATAATTAACAATACTAATAAAATATGATCGCACCCCTTACCACTTATTGGGCATGTGTTATATTTTCTTCTCCCTCATATTGTTTTGATTTTTTTACAATAATTTTTATAATTATATCTTGTAATTATTTCAACTAAGGTATATTTATTTGTTTGAGTTCATACGATAATACTATCTTTATTCTTTTCATGTGTTTTTATGTAAAAGTAAAGAAATATAATAACTTTTTTATTTCTAATAAAATAGTTACGAAATTTTTTATTTTATCCTTTTCTTTTTACATCATAACAAAATAAGAATGTGTGTGTGTATATACATATAAAGAATTAATTGATAATAGAGTAATTTATATTATTATGTTAGAAGCGGAGAGATAAATAAAAGTAATTTTTTCCAAAGTTTTAATAATTGAAAAAATATAAAGTAAATTTTATAAATATGAAGCTTGGAGAATTCGAAAGTTTAATTTTATCAAAACTTACTCTCTGTCATTTGGCCAATTAGTTTAATATGAATTTGAGAAGGTGTGGACACGATCACTTATAAACATGCATTTTAGGATGAAAAATTTTAAATTATAAAATATTTGAAATGTTTTATAAGAAAATAGATTGTTTGAATAGAAAATTTTAAAAGAAATTAAAACTTTATGAGAAATAATTTAGTTGTTTAAGTTTAGAAAACTTCAAATTTTACCTATAAGGTAAGAATTCAATTTTTTTAATACTCCTTCCATTTTTAATGGTTCCGGTAGATACATTGACAGCCGACATTATTGTTTTACTAATATTCGTAAAAAAAAATTAAGTTAGATTTAATTATAATTATTCTTTTTTTCATCATCGTAAAAATTATTCTTTTATTGATAGAGGTTAGATTATTTTTAAGTTGAGTTTTTTTTATTAAAATCAATGGTGTATTTATGTTGATGTTACATATGTTTTTAGTTCACATCAATTAGGATTATTTTCATTTGATGTAAGTTTAGATATTTTTTTTTTTTCAATCAACATTCAATAGAACACAAATTAAAGTTATTTTGAATCATCCCAATGAACATTGATATGACTATTTTTAAGTCAATAATCAATGCTAATAAGTCTATCCCTCATAATTTTCTAGTTGACATTACTAGTAATATTTTCTAATTAAGATTATTGAAATTATTTATTCATTGATGTAGGGTCAAAATTATTTATCGATTATACTTGTCATGATTTTCCATTAATGTTATTAGAGATTAATTTTTTTTACTATTAATCAATTGTTTTTGTTGAAGCCCGTAATAACTAGTTTTTCTCGATGTACGTAGAGATATATTTTTTTATAATTATGTCACTAATATTATTTGATAATAACGTTACATTTTCATATGTAGTTGTAATTAAAATAACTCATTTAAATAATAAAATTAAAATTTAATAAATTTAAATAATTTAAATAATTTTATTTAAATAAAATATTTAAAAATTAAACAATTTAAATAAAAAATTCTCTATCCAAAGTAGATGAATTACTAAATGAATGGGAAACAAAGCAATAATGAACTCTTTGCCTAAGCCCTTTATATTTCATCTAACATACCCTTTGAATAGGATGTTTTGACTCTAAAAAAATATTATATATGTGATATTCTCATTTCAAATGAAGATTAAGAAGAGCTCAAATGATGATATAGGGGATTCTACAAGAGACCAACTCTAGTGGTAGGTATTTGACAACATTGATGAAAGTGATGTGAAGCAGTGGCAATAAACAAAACTCTCAAACAAATTCAGAAATTTCCAGGAAGGTGTCTCCAAATGGGAAGGCACAAGCAAGTCCTATATGTAGGTGCTTTAGTGGATTTGAATTATGGTGAAGCAGAGAATGGAAGTACAGCTGAAGAAGTTGTGGTGCAATGGTTACACACAGATCATGCAATGCAATCTGAAAGAAAGAAAGAATGAATTGTAGGAGGAGTAACCGAGGCAAGAGTATTAGCTGGACCTTATGATTGCACCCTTTTTCAGGAGCCTTTCATAAAATTTGTCAGAACTTAGGTGAATAGAGAGATCATAGAAGTATATGATTGAATTGAATTGGGTAGGGCTCTTCATTTTTCCTTTTTAAAGCCTATTTTAGCTGAACTCCATGTCTGCCAAATTAATCATTCCCTGCCAATCCTCATGGACCCCAATCTAAAGAACCCACCTCCTTTTAGTTATACCTTATACATGCATTTTTTTTTCTAAAAAAATAACAATATATGGAATTATTTACGTATTTAACCATAGTTTTTGCTTTCTTGAAAAAAAAAAGCAAATTGATTTCTTTTTAGTTTTTGTTTTTATCCGAGCTGTACGGAAAACCTTTCAAGGTAAGCGAGATTGGAGTTTCTGAAAATAAGTTGTGATCGAATTAGAAAATATTCATTTGCATAAAAATTTCCAACACTTAAGTTAGTATAATGACTTTGTTTATAGTGTCAGATTGAGTAAATAACGTAAGTTACGAATGATTAGGTGAGGTAGCTATATAAGTTCCTTAAGTTAGTAGTGTTTTAATCTCAAGTTTGTTGAGATGATATTGTTAAAGTCAATCACAGCATCTGACTCATAAGTTATTAGGTACATCAGAACAACAAGCTTTCAATACGAGGGCTACAGGATCAAGGTCCCCATAAACAGTGTTAATATCTCAATTTCAAATCCATTAAGATGATATTATTAGTATTAATTACTGTATATTCTAAGTATTATCTATTTTAAAACTTAAAGCTTCTTCTTAATTTTATTCTTAAATAATATTTAAAAAAAAAGATTTATTTAAACTGACTTTATTCTCAACTGCTAAATTATATATAATTATTAGATATACCCAAATAATTTTTAATAAATATTATTATTATTTTAAGATGTAGAAGCAGAAAACTTACATGTACTAATAATTTATGGAAGAGTTTCGAGTTGTTGTTGTTAGAGTAGATGTTTATCTACGAAATTTTTTTCGATAATTAAGTTAGTAAAAGTTTTTTTTAGATAAATATAAGGAATAAGTGAATTTAAAATTGGTAGGTACTCCCTATCATTTTTAGTTTATTTAGTCGAATACTTGATAATTGTTTCGACATACGTATATAATCTAGAACCTCATATCCAAATCTAGTTATATTTATAAGTTTTTCTTTAAATAAAGTAAATTAATAAAAATAAGGCGTTTATTTAAAAATATAATTATTTTACTAATATTCTTTCAAAATATATTATTGTTTATTATGACATGAAAAACTATTTTCTAAAACAATTTCATATTCTCTATTTTTTATTTCTTTAGTATACAGGAAGACTTAATCCATGTATTTCTTTTCTGAAAATTTGTTCGAGTACTTGAATATAATGTTTTTTCTATAATTTTCGAGCTAATCACGAACAAAATTATCTATAGTTCATTGAGCTAGGAGTAAAAAATTTAACGTAGATAATGAGAATATTTCTTCAGCTCTTTTTTATCCATTTTATTTATAACGCATTTGTTTTGAATATAATTGCTGAACGACAAATTAATTGCTGAATTGTTTTAAAAAATAGTTTTTAAAACAAATTTTAGTATGAAAAGTATATCTGTGCAAACTATAAGATAATACAAATTTATCTTATGATTTTAAGAGAATAAGATAATACAAGTTTGAGCAATTATATTTGTGCAAACTACTCAAATGTAATTACATTTTAGTGTGAGAAATTACATTTGTCCAATGAATCAATTATACAACTAAGAGTGTACGAGAAAAAATGAAAAAGTGGGAGATATAATAAATTATGTGATCGAAGAAGATAAATACAAAAAGTATTAATTTTTTTTATATAGGTGAATTGACAAATTTGTCATTAATTTCATCAATCAGAGTTCTACTCAAATATTCTATGATATGTAAGATCACAATCCGTTTTTACTGAAATTGATTATTGTTATGTATTGTGTACTTTACCTTTATTACTTTTATTTATTTTATCTATTTTATTTAAAAATGTTTTTTTATGTTGCTTTTAAAATATATGCTGTAAAGGATTGTCTATTGACACGTCTTTTTCCATTCCTTTTTTGATTATTCTTATCTTTATATTTTTTAAAAATATCCTTAATCAAAAAGTTGTACATATGGGTACCTACTCTGTGACCACTTCTAATTCTAAACGTCTAGATAAAATTATAGTAATCAATTATATAAAAGTCATTGTAATAGATTTATACATTTCTTTTTATTTTTTCCAGATCATATTAGAAGTAAGTTATTTAATTCTTTTATATATAATTACGATCATTTTGACTTATTATTGAAATGCATTAGGTTTAACTTAAAATACGTATATAAAGAAGCTTCCCATACAAACCATAATACTTTAAATAAAAGGATAAATGTTATTTTTTGAAATTAAGTTAATTTAAATATATAAAGGGAACGAATTTTAAGAAAAATAGAAATATTTTTTATAGATAAAATAGAACTAATTCATCAATTAGAAATTGACTCCAATATTTAGGATTTAATTAATTTATTTAAGTTAATTTCTTTGAGATATGGTATGAATTGCACTCCATTACATATTATTAATTTATATGTATATTTTTTTACTTTCTTTTAGAACGTGTACTTCAAATGTGGCATTATGGTCATAATTACACAAGATTGAATTTAGATTGAGTTTATTATTAAGTCACAATTGGTTATAATTGCAAACATGTAGATAACCTACGTGTGAAAATCTAATATATATTGACTTTATGTCTAATATACTAAACTGATGTCCAATTGCAATGATTTCATGGTTTTGACACCAAACTCATCCTAATGTCATAAAATAATGTTTAATTTTGAAAGATAAGATGGAAGAAATAGTTGAAGTATGCTACTTACAAAAATATGTAATACCAATAAAATTGCTAGAAGAATTTAGAAACATATATGGAGAACACCCGTATAAAAAGATAATGGTTTCTGCACTAATAGCATGCGTATACTAAACTAATAAAATTATGAAAGCATTTATCAATATCTCTTAGTATGAATAGGACCGGAGAAGAATTTAGTAAAAACGGAGAATAGGAACTTATATAATAAATACCAAGAAGTAAGATAAAAAATAAAATAAAATAAAACATAAGTAAAGAAGTTTTCGATTTTGTAAAACTTTACATCATCAAATATTCTTTTATTCTCTTAAAAGAATAAATAAAATTTATATGAGATTCACTTTGAAAGTCTTAAGAGTTATCTATTTTTGTCTTAGTTGTTATCTTAAGAATCTTTCTCAAGTGATGAATCTTCTTATACTTATCATTTGGGATTCATTACGAGGGTGACATGTTTTTTTCTATTTTTAACTGTCAATCATTTTCTAGTTTCTTTTGCAAAAATATTTTTGCTTTGTGTTTTGTTTTTTTATAGTTTTTGGTGAGATACAAATTTGAACCACCATGGTATATGCTTCCACAATATTCTTTTCCAGTACTTCTTGAGTTGATTAAGATTCTTCCAACCTTATAAGGTTTACACCAACTACTAAGTACATTTACTACACTATGTATATACTCAACTAGAATGTTTTATTATTGTGTAATCCCTCTTGAGTACTACATGTAATTGACATGGACAACATACAAATGTTACACACCAAAATAAATTTTGGCAAGAACTTTAAACTAAATATAATTATAAAAGGTGTTACCTTATCAAGATGTCCTAAGAAAACACTAATGAATTTCGTAGCAAGTGATCTCCACATAACTCGAAACATTCATACAACTTTAAAGCTCAAAAGACGTCGTCTGAAAATTGAATATCATTCATGTCAAGTTTCCATTTATGCTATTATTTTATGAGCTATGGAATAATAATAAACACTTAAGCGTAAATTGATACAAAATTAATAAAAAGAATAAATTGCATTCATAAAAGGAATTATCGATCAAAGCATAAAATACAAAAAACTACACGACCTTAAAATAAATGTACTACTAAGTCACGCTCACCCTCATCATTATCCCCCCGATCAGCGTAACATGATTTCTTGATCTATTCATTTATTAGGATATCATCGTCTTCATCTATTATCAACTAAGATCAAGGCCCCTTGATATATGTCTTTATCGATATTGAACTTATCATTAACCAAAGAGACCTAGTATAGGGACACAACTTGATAGGAAGCCTTATTAAAATCTTCCATGTGTTGGCCATGAAAGAAGTTCTTATATTAAACTAAACTCTTATTGGTATTCTCTCTTAAGTATTTCTCAACATGATGTGAAAGAGTCATGTCAGTCAAACTGTGCTTCAAACTAATAATTTTTATTATAATTTCTTTTCTTTTCTTTCTTTTTACATCTCGAAGACATCTCTCCTTCCAAGTTAAATTCTTAATCACAAATTTGGAGTCATTGGATCTTCTTTATGTTACTACAAATTAAAGTGTTGGTTTTCAAGATTTTTTTTTTCAATATATTGCATGAATAAACCAACTTCACCATTAACCAATTTTGATCCATTCGTTATCTTAACAACAAAGCTCTAGAATGAAGCTCCATGAACAAACTAAGGAAGTTGGTCAAAGAGGTCGAGGTGTATGCATCTCTATCAAAAAGAACTTAGTGAATTCTTTATTTTATTTGATATCTAAATATTGTGTCTTTAAAGATGTAATTAAAGTCCCTCTGATTTTTGGGTAGACCAAAGACAAAGTTCATGCTAATAGTTTTCCAAGTAGCACAAGAAATAGGTATAAAGTCCCTCGGACACTATTTTAGACTTGGATTATAAGTATGAAATGTATTTATAATAATATTTTTGGAAATATTTTCTCATGTTGGGTCAAATAAATTTTTCTTTAAGCAAACATAGAGTCTATCAACTCCAAAGTGTCCTATAAGAACTCCTTCATGTCTCTCTTTTACACAGAGTTTTCTATGAGATCCTTAAGGTCTTCATTAAGTCAAGAAAATCTTCTTAACTTAGTCAAGTTCTTCTTATAACTCCTTAGTTTTCGTTCTTGTAAGAACTCTCTTAGAAGCTTTTCAACTCTTCTCTCCCTTTCTTTCATCTTAACCATATTTCTTGTGAGTACTCCATCTTTTATTGGTGTCTTTTGATCTATGATTTCATCAGGAAAAAAATAAAATTTTGATAAATTTTTAAAATTAAAATAATTATAAAAAAGATTACTATCCAAGTAGTTTTATTATATTTTTTTATTAATAGAAAGATACTACCATATACATATATATAATATTTAAATTTGGCCTTATTATAGTTATTCATAGTCATACATCCAAACATTCTTGATAATTATATAATTTTAAAATACATAAATAAAAAAGCTAAAAATATATTAACTTTCCTTATTTACCTATTTATATGACTAATCTGAACATTTACTTGAAAGTTAATTATTAATGACACAGAATCAGGTTAGGATATAAGACTGAAAATAGACTATTATAACATAATTCAACCTTTTACCTAAACTTAAGAAAAAAAATAAGAAAGAGAACATGTAATCAAATATAGCAATAGATTGTAATGGACATTCTATTAGTGCAAACATAATTTAAAATGAAAAGAAATTCAAATCTTTTAATTATTGGGATTAGAACAAGTGTTAAATTGTAAGTGGAATTCTAAACTCGATATACTAAATGTGTCAATAAAACAATAGCATGCACTCATTGCATGATTTTATTATAGGCATGAACATTTCAAGTTACTTAACAGGTTCTAAGATTCTCTAACAATATATCAAATGAGTGAGACAGTTGCTTAATAAGAGTCCAACACTCAGACATCTTTAGAAAAAAAAATAGTATTTCTAAATAGATATGAATTTGTGTTCATTTTGAAAATACTTAAAGGTAATTGTGAGAGGATTTCGAAAATAAAAGATATTTCGTTACACTCAATAGTCTCACATCGCTTACGAGTTGAAGTCAAGGTCAGTTTATATTTTATATAGATCTTTCTCTCTTAATCTATCAAGATGTCTTTTAAGGACAAAATTGTAATGGAGTTTCGAGCTCTAAAGTGGACAATACTTCGAATGTGATGATTGATCATAGCAATATCATCTCAACGGATTTGAGGTTGGAACATTGGCGTCATTTGTGAGGACCACGTTCCCTTAGCCCTCGACTGGAAGCTTATTCCGGTATACTCAATAGTTTCATATCATTTAGGAGTCGAAACCAATGTCAGTTTATATTTTATATATATTTTTCTCCCTTAATCCATCGAGACGCTTTTTAAAGACAAAATTGTGACAAAGCTCCAAACTCCAAAGCGAGATGTGATGATTGATCCTAATAATGTCATCTCAACGAACTTAAGATCAAAATAATAGATATTTTATCTCTTACATATTTACAACATAAAAAAATATCGGTTAAAATTTATCTTTAGTTATCCAACTAGTAAAAGTGTGATTAGATTATGAAATAAAGAGATTTAGACTAAAGAAATTACAGAAAAATTAGAGAGCAATTTAAAAAAAAAAAAAAGTAGAGAACAATTTTCTTTAAAAGAGGAAATCAAGATTTATTTTTATAACAATTGAGTGCTTACATATCCCACTTTTCAATTATTTTAATGTCCATTTTTTTTTCTGCAAATATATATTATATATGTAATAATAAATACCATAATATTTTCTTTAAACATTTATTAATTGGTTAAAATACACGTGTTAGTTAATAAAATTCTATTTTTTATCAGCAAAAAGTAAAATTAATATTAGTTCGTTGTAACTTGTCACATATATCATGCTTGTGTTTTTGGAGTTGTTTTTTTTACCTACTTTGGATTGGTTCCAAAAGAAACCATGCATTTTTTTTTAAAGAAAAAACTTATATGAACATAATTGACATAAGAATGATAACATTCTGTTTGAGTAATAACCATATCTCAATGTAGAAAGTGACTTTTTCACTAAATTTTATAAATTTTATTAAAACCTACTCCTACTAGACTATGGAAAGAGCTAGATCAATTTACTTAAAATATTTTATCTTAAAAATATTTTTAAATAATCATTAAAAAAGGTATTTAATGAAACCAATTTTTGAGTAAATTAATATTATACAAGCGGATAGCACCAAACACATCAACTCATGGAAATCAGCTTTAATGAGATTAACTAAGCATTTTCTTTTTGCACATTTAGTTGAGATATCTTTCAAGAAATAAGTACTTATTTATCAATTTTTAAAATTACTTACAATAAATTCAAGTTGGAAGGGCTATTAACATAACAATTATATAAAAAAAAACTAAACTGGTTGTACTTCTATTTATTTTTACAACAAAATCCTAAAAAAGATTTGAGATGAAAGTTTTGTTGGCTTCTAATTATAATAACTAAGATGGGGTAAAGGGTTCAATTGATGTGTCACATGTCATTATGGTGTCCTTGCAAGCACACCCTTTCACCATAGAAAATCATTGATAATATTTGTTATAATAAATATGATTATTACCAACTAATAACCAATAAATTAGAAAGAAAAAACAAAGTTGATGAAGATTGAGTGTGGAAAGAGTGGAAGTAGGATGTGAGAAAATGACAAATTCTTATTAGAAAATGAAAGAAAAAGGTGTGGAAGAATGGCACTTTCGTGAGGGTGGATGTGAAACTCAATCATGCCCTACATACTTAACATCGTCTAATAAGAACAACCGTAATGAATGGCACCGACGATAATCACACACACATGAAAGTGATTTCCATTTTTTAAGTTTTGAAAATTCAAAACTTGTTTATGCCTCTAGATTGTTGGAGTAAAAGGGGAAGAATTACAAACATTCAAAGGGGTTTACTAAATTTACATTAGTTTATCATTTACATTAGTTTATCATTTACTAAAAAGATAAAACAAGTGTTTTAACAAGTTATAACCTTTTTAAAAATACCTTCAAAGTATCGATTTGTTAATATATACTCACTTTTTAAAATGAATATCTTAGAAAATATAAACTTGACTTTCTTAACAAATACTTAAAAATATAGTTTTTTAGGGGAGTCTCATACAATAACAAAATTATTTAGTTGTGACCATCAATAAAGTTAAATAAAGAAATAATATTTTAACAAACTTCATTTTATATTAAATTAATTATAATTTTATTATGATAATATAACAATATAATATCTAAAATTTTTATTTTAATTTAAATATTCTATTATCGTATTATGATAACAAGTGATTAAGTAGTTATACATTAAAATATAAATATTAAAACAACATTACAAATATAAAAAATAACTAGAGATATTTGAGTTGAGTTTGGTAAGATTTTGACAAACTCATATTCAACCTACTTAAAAAATACTGAGTTTGGTTGAGTTGGGTTTTGTATTTTTTATGTTAAATATAATCTAATCCAAGCAATTTTGAGTAAGTTGGATTGAGTTAAGTCAAGATTTTAAATTTTTTTTGTTAGAAGTTGTAATTTTGAAATATGAACTTAATTAAAAAAAACATAAATTTTAGAAAAATTAATTTAAGATTTTAAGTAAAGTAAAGTCATAATTAATAAATTTGTTCAAACTAATTTAAAATATGAAAAAAAATTGTTCATAATACAAATGTAAGGTTTGTCCAAACTGATTCAAAATATTTAAAAAATAATAATAAGTGGTGTATAACACAAATATAAGAGTAAACTTTAAATATTAAGTCACTTGTCCTAAACTTATTATCCAACTTATATATGATGAATAGATTAGTTTGAGTTTACTTAGATTTGATCAATCTAATTAAGTTAGAGTATATTTAGTTGAGTCATTAAATAACCTATTTGTAAGAGGAGATGCATTTATTAGGAAAAATTCCTAAATTGGTGTAGTTTTTTTTAAATTTCTGAAATGATGTATTTTTTTTTATTTTTTTTTTGGATATGGGTAAATCGTGCATAGGAGACACGATATCATTGTAATCATGGCCCTATTCCCACGATTTAATATAAGATTAAATAAATGAAATCGTGAAAAGAGAACAAGATCTTAATTTACCAAATCATGTAACCAAATTTTTAATTAATGAGTTAAATGAATATGGTGAGAATATGGTAGGATCTTAAGGTGGTTAATATTCTTCACCCATTTCTCTTCTATATTTTGTTTGGCATATGTGATGTATTGTTAATGTGCAACTAAAACAAATGCACAATTACAAAAGTGGTTTTATTTATTGATAAAAATGATTGAAATTAAAATGAAACAAATGTGAAGTTAATTTGAAATTAAACAATAATGGTTGAGGGGATTATTGTTTAAATTAAAATAAAAAATGATATTAGTATGAGATTTATATATTGAACTAAATTAAAAGTAAGTTTGATTTTGAAAAGAAAAATTAAATTAAATTAAAATTTAGTAATAAAATATATTTAGCAAAATTAAGTTTAAGTTTAATATTTGAATTTAGTTACTAATATAAAAATAATTTAAAATAAAATTAAGATTTAGCAATAAATTTAGAATGAAAACTTTGAAAATATTATATATATTTTTAAATAAATTTATTGTTAGTTTTTAAATTATATTTATCACTAACTAAATCTATTTCATATATTAATAACTAAATTCATAGCATGTAACTTTTCTTCTCACTAACCACTCTTTTATTCAAATTAAATTAAATTTTTTGTATTTATTTTAGTTACACAATAGATCACATGTGTCAAACAAAATAGAAGAGTAATGGGTGGAGAATATTAACCCTACTAAAATTGTACAGTATTCTCACTATATTAATTAACTCATTAATTGAAATATTAGATACACAATTTCATCTAGTAAATTAAGATGATATCCTCTTTTCACTATTTCAGTTAGTTTTATATTAAATCGTGAAATAAGACCTAGATTTCTTTACAATGATAGTCTTTCCTATGCATGATTTACCTATATCCAGAAATAAATAAAAAAAATCACCATTTCAGAAATTTAAAAAAACAATTATACCATATTAGAAAATTTGCCCATTTATTACCATGGAGATAACTTTTTTATAACTCTTCAAATGAAAAAGCTTTTCATTTAGAAACATACTATGTAATCAAATATAAAAAAATAAAATAAATTAATTACAATATTAAATAGGTTTTAATGATCACTTATATTATAAGCTATTGAATACAAAATGTTTATCATTTAGTGAAAACAAAAATGACTATAAATCCTATTGTTTATGGAGAATAATGGAAATACAATTGACTTGATATCGGTGATTAAACTCTCTTTAGGATCAACAATTTCTTACTTCTCACGAAACTCAGAAAACGTATTTTTTTGACTTGCTATGTGGAAAAATATTGTTTATTTCAAAACTATGTGGCTCCTACATTATTCTTTACATCTAAATCAATGTTAAGCAATAGGTTCAATTTGCTTTTTCCAAAACAATATAGTTTGGCCTTCTAAATAGGTATTTTTCTTTCGATTTTTTATTTTATTTTATGAAACTCACTCTTTATTTCATATTAAATTAATTTTATTTATTTTATGAATTACATACTAAATTGGTTGTAGCCTTAGTACTTGATATCTCACACACTTTGAGAAAATAATACATGAAAAAAAAAATTATGTGGGGTTGAGGTTTGAATCTTGATGTTGTATGTTACTTAAATTAGACTATTAACTCAATTATAACGATTTATATACATGTATTATATGTAATAACCTAGTTTTTAGATTAAATTTTATAAACAATAAAAGAAGCAGGGCACCTATAATTCATTTAGAATATTTAATATTTTTATAAACAAAAAATTTAGCAATTTAAATGAATCAAGTTTTTTATTGAAGCATATTATAATTACATTTTATGAATTTTACAAATTAGTTAATTGATATTTCTTGAGACCACTGTACTTTAGGATTTAGAATTTTAACAAAAATAATATTTTAAGGTTAAATGATATATAAAGAATGTAAATTATAATGTATGTATTTTAATTTAATTTAAAGTGTATCATAATTATAATTGTTAAGATAGACGAACTGATCCAAAAAGTTCACAAAACGGGATAAAAAAACTATGTCTTATTCAAATTGAACCATTATTTGTCCAGCCTGTTTGTCCACGATCTAAATGACTCTGAATCAGTCCGTAACTTTTTATACTGATCTGCTTTATAAAATAATTATTTTAAAAAATAAAATTAATATATATTTTTAGAATACATATAATTATTATAATTTATATTTACTTTTCTATCAAACCCTTATACCTACAATTAAAAATTCAATAATACAACTTAAATTTTAAAAATATTTAAATTTAAATTTTTTAAAATGATAAACAGTGGTACTACATAAAAAAATTGCAGTCCACTTAAAAAGTACACCAAGTTTATATAAATTTTTTGGAATGATATATTAGAATTGATGGAACTGACCGACTCATTTAACAACTTCAATTATAATAGTTTATTTTACCCTCATTATTACTAATTGCACCTTCATACTAACAGATATTTCTTGCTGTATCACGTCATTGCTGCTGCTGTCGACTGCATTTTCATTCTCTTTTGTCCTCTTGGAGAAGAAGAAGAAAAAAAAAGAGACTGAAATAGTATGTTTAGTGAAATTTAACTTTCGGAATGACTTATATCCCAGAAATTATTTTTAGATCTCGAAGTAAAATTTAACTTTTAAAACAACATATTTTAGAAGTTAAAATTTGATTTTTAAAATAATCATTATGAAAGTCAAATTTAAATTCTGGATTAGACTGTTTCAGAAGCATAACCTTCGTAAAGGCAAAGAAGTCTTTACAAAATAGACGCTTTTTGGAAAAATAAAAAATGAATGAAGGTATAGAAAGGACGTATAGAGGTGCAGAAATAAGCTCTCTCCGTTTTGTTGCCATATTGGGCCGCTTAATGTAGATTGCAGACTGCAAGATGGGTACTGCAAAGGAACAATAAATCCTTATGTACTTCTTCTTTACTTCCCGCACCCCATACTTTCAAAAAATACCTTTCTAAAATTTATATTCTGGATAATTTAATTTAAAATATAAAATAAAAGTTATATTTTTATTTATATAATTCAGAATAAATTCTTTTATTTGAAATTATATAATTTAGAATAAGAAAACTTTTTATATAAAAAAATTATATTTTAAATTAAACAATTGAAAATATAACTAAAAATTATATTCTAAATTATTATATAACTAAACATTACAAGGAGGGAAATGATATTTTTATTTCCTACTGGAGGTGCAGGAAGGAAGAAGCGCTCTAGATCCTAATCGATTAAGTGTGGATCAAAGTTTATGAACAAATATTTTTTATACCTTCACCAAAATCTAGTTTTATTTAGATCCATATAAATGCTTTATGCTTCATCTAAAATAAACATTTAGGAAAATTAACAAGTTGGAGCATAATATTTCATTTTCATATCTTTAATTTTTTTTTTTTAAAAAAAGAAACAGTTTAATCTCTGAAGTAATAACACCTCCAAAGATTGCTATTTGATATGGATTTGAGAAATCTCTGATTAAGATTTTAATTACCGGGGACCAAGTTAAATCTGCAGAATCATTTTTTTACCCATTTGTTTTCAGCTGTATTTATTTTCAGTTTCTACTTTTAATAAAGATATTTATGGATTTTTAGTCTCCCTTAATTCCCCCACACAATCTTATAATTTCCAAGGATTAGAAGTTAAATAATGAGAATAATTTTTCAAGATCATTTATATAGTACGTTTTTTTTTTTTTTTTTTTTTTTTTTTTTTTTTTTTATTCTTTTTATTGTTTGGAGCTTCATTCATAGATTAACAGCAGTGCGAAAATTTGGGTTCGGACTTTCCGCATCTAAAATTGTCTTAAATTCAAGATTTGGATTTTATGAAAAACAATAAAAAAAAGTTGTTTTAGAGTAAACTGATATGAAATAGTGGAAAACTTAAAATTAAGAATTTTGTGGCCATAAAATTCAAAACATCAAATTACTTTTGAGTCTTAAAATAAATTACATATTTTAAGTTGTAAAAAATTAAAGTATAATAAAAAAATATAAATTTTATAAGATTTTATATAAAACTTTTAAAATTTTCATATTAATAACCAAGAAATAATATTAAGAAGCTCATTTAAAGTAGAATATTTCTATAAAACTATTACATTATATGTACTCCTTCATCCAAGCTTGGAAAGGCAACTGATTATAGGGTTTATTAATTAAAAATTTCTTTTTATAGTAATTGATTATGAAAATGACATTTATACGCTAAACATGGATCATCAAGTTTATTCTTCACAAGTTTCAGAGAAAAGTTGAAAAGAGTAGTTTAACTTGTTTATATACCACTTGTTTGTAGAACTTCAAAAATGACAAAACCTCGAGAACCTTTCTTTAAACAGATATTGTGTTATAGCACCTCTGGCATGAATTTCTTGGAATGGTTTAGGAAGATATTGTCACATGCAGTGATTTGTGTTGATGACATGCTCCATTAATTGCCAACCACAATCATAACATATATCTTAGGGAAATTTTCCAACCAATCACCTACCACAAATTGCAATGCACTTGCTCTAGGACTACTTTGCTTGATTTCATGGCTTCTATTAATGAATAATGAGAGCCATTCTATATAAAGTTAACTTGTACAATTAAGTTAATTTATTTTGCTTACTTAGAAATGTTTATCAAGAAACATGTCCAAAGTGGTATTAAGAGTGCCTATATCAAGAAACCTAAGTACTTGGTGTATGAGGAATTTTGATTGTGCTCAAACTTCACAACTTACTCAAATCATGTGTTTCAAAAACCTCACTTATGACACACATTTAGAGTCATAATGATGTAAAGTAACATAATGATTGGAGTTGAGAAGGAAAGTTAAGTAGATTCTTAACATATGGTAGCAATTTGAGAGAGGAAAATTAAATAGATTTAGAGTAAGTATAGAAAAAGAGTATGAGAAAGAAAGAAAGAATAGAAGGAGAAAGGAAACTAAAAACCTTTGGGTGTAGTTTCCTTCAAAACTTGGGATTTCTGCGCCATAGAGAGGCAGTACTTGGCGATGTCTCTGAACTTGGGGACACTCCTAAGGTCCACCTTCGTTCCGTCCTTCAGGGTTATGATAACGTCACCCCACTCTCCGATCAACCGTGGCACCACCTGCACGTCCTTTATCACGCTGTACCCGAAGTCGCTGCGGTCCTCACCGGTCAACCCCGAGATCACCGTCACCCTCAGGTTCGTGAACCTGTACCGCAGGTACATGGCGCGTGACACTGCCGCTAGGGTTAGGGGCAGCCAGAAGAGCGTGAATCCCAGAAGGAGGTTTGCCACGAGGTCGCCGTAGTGAGCCCCGCCGTCGAAGAATATGGTCTCGCCGGAGGCAGGAGAAGTGGTGGGGGTGGCGGTGGTGCGGGGGTTATTGGTGGGGGAGGACACGTGGAGGCGCGTGAGTGGACGGTGGGACTTGAAGAAGAATGGGGAGAGGGGAGGGCAGGAGGGTTGGTTGTTGACGGCGGCGGAAGCAGCAGTTGTGGTGGCGGTGGGTGGCCACAGGAGGAGGCGTATGGAGGCCATATGTGTTGGGAAGGAAAGTGAGTGTAATTAATCGTGTTATCTTTTTTAGGAGTTTTTGAGTGGCAGGTAATGAGTTTTTTTGTGGGAAGAGGTGTGGGACCACTTTTTCTATGTGGCATTGATATGGCCACGTGGCACATTGTTAACCATTTCTAGTTACCAATGGGATACCCAATTTTGTTAATGGGCTAGGACCAAATCTTGGAACCCACAACACTACTTTCACAAGCCCATTTCAAGAGTGGTGATGGTGGTGTGTGACATATTTTTACACATATTAAACATAATATATATATATA
>Ga0209489_103722_pt1 | contig 29204 bp, 17 predicted proteins | sample SiratrowhiteBW_FD_187527 | JGI IMG/M metagenome (GOLD analysis project Ga0209489, IMG submission 187527) | Root nodule microbial communities of legume samples collected from California, USA - Siratro white BW (SPAdes) (version 2) | ecosystem: Host-associated > Plants > Roots > Nodule | place...
TATATAAATATATATATATATATATATATATTATTATTTTTTTTTTTAAATTGTCCTATCTCTATGTACACACGAGTGCATAATACGTATTTAAAAAAAAGTATATAATACGTAGTTGATTCAATTTTTATCCTAATTAGAACAATTAATCTTCACTTAGGATGAAACAGGCATAGAAAACAATTCAACATAAATCAAAAACTGGAGTTACAAATAGGAAAAATATTAATTCACAATCCATTCCAACAATTACTGTCTTATCTTGGTACTTAAATCTTGTCAGTAATAAAACATTTTTTAATCAAATAATATTCATATTAATGTATCTAAATTTTGTAGTTTAATAAATAATAAAGCCAAAAATTAGCATACGATAAAATATAAGCAAAAAAGTTTTAGATGATAAATAAGAATGGAAAGTAAGGAAGAAAGGCAAAGGAAAACACATCATTTAGTCACAACCCAAACAGCATGGTATTATACCCTTCATCATTAGTTTTGTTAAATGAAATTAATTAATTGATTAATTAATTAGGAGTTGGTTTGGTTGTCCTTCTGCAGTAGGAGGAGGTGGTATTAGATTGAAGAAGAGAGATAAATAAATAATAAAAAAAATAAAAAAAAATGGAGGGAAAAGAGAGTGGCAGAGAGGGAAGGGAAGAGTGAGGACAGTTGGACGCGGGGCTTAGCTTAGCACGAGAAAAGAGAAGCGAAGAGAAACAAAATAACCCATCAAATTAAAAAAATAAAATAATATTAAAAAAACAGAACAAAGAGTCATAAAAACAGAGAAAATAAATTGAGAAAGTGTGTGCATCTCCATAGCCACAGAAGATACAACAGAGAGAAGAGAAGAGAAGTAGTGAAGGAGAAGAAAAGTGACACTGATAGTGTTGGAGTTGTTGTTGTTGTTGCTTAGCGTTTTCTGCTCCGCTACTCTTCAAACGACGCCTTTTTTGTTTGTTTCTTTCTTCTTCGTTTTCTCTCAACAACCACCACCACTTCCTCTCAATCTCTCTCTTGCTGTTAAATCCACCTTCCTTCTCTCTCTTATCTTCTGCTGTTTGCTGCTGCATCGTTTTCTTTCATTCTAATCCTAACTGTTCAGTCAGACACAAACACATTCACTCACTTTTTTGGCTCTTTCCCATGGAAGCATCGGAGAATTGCTCTGTCAAAGTCGCTCTTCACATTCGTCCTCTCATTGCCGATGAACGACAGCAAGGTTGCATTGAATGTGTTTCCGTCACGCCCGGGAAGCCTCAGGTACTCACTCTCTTCTTCATTCACCTCTTCTTCCTCCTTCTTTTTTCTTTTCTATTTTTTTATTTTCAGCTCTCTGTTTTTTTTTACTATGATAATAATTATTGGGATTATTAGCTTTGTCGTTTTGCGAACAATTCATTAATTAATGGCGTCTTCTTCTTTTTCGGCACCCGGGTTTGCTTGATTATCATTTTGGAAGATTCTTTCTTTCTTTTTATGTAAATAAAATTATTATTATTAATGACTGCATTTATGATTCCTTTCTTGTTTATTTAACATTGAAACTTAATCCTTTTCTAGAAAAAGAAAATAACAGAACTCCAGCTTCAGAGGTTTCTTTCACTTACAATTTGGGGTTGTTTGATTTGATAAATTGTTGTTCGAAAGGATTACTGAGTTTTACTTTTGTACTTTATTATGATTATTATTAGTCGTGGGATAAGTGAGGCATTTTCGTCTTTCATGCTATGAGTAATTTTCACTCAGCTCGTTCTATTCTGTATTGGTTTCTTGTTTTGCATTTTTCGTTGCTTTTCTTTATCTTACTCGCAATGAAATTGATCCATGGGACTGAAAATTTGCCATTATATATATCACTTCAGTTCTGGAAATTTATATAATATTTTTAAGATTTTTTTTCAGTCAATTCACCCAAATTATATTTGGAAATTTCTTTTTTTATTATTAACCTGAGAACATGGAAATAAAATGATTATTTCAGAAAAATAAAACTTGTTCTCCTGTTTGGATCACGGACTTAGATTTTACAGAAACACTCTTTTGCTTCGAGGTACTGTATTAAGTGAACTGAGACGTGCATTCAATGGTGAAAGTTTACTTGCTTTGAGGACTGTGACTATAAACTCGTATTTTTCTGATATTATTTAACTGTTACATGTCGAAAAGGTATGACTGACCCTGATAATCTGCACATTTCTTGTGCTTTTGCGGAGAATCTGATTATGGTATTTCAATGACCAGGTTCAGATTGGATCACATTCCTTTACATTTGATCATGTTTATGGAAATGGTGGATCTCCTTCAGTTGACATGTTTGAGGAATGCGTTGCTCCATTGGTTGATGGTTTATTCCAAGGATACAATGCTACAGTACTTGCCTATGGCCAGGTTAGGTTCACCTTGCATGTCAAGTACTCTTAAAGTTGAGAATGATCATTATGTTCATCTTCTGTATCTGACATATGTATTTGCCACAGACAGGATCTGGGAAAACGTATACCATGGGAACTGGCTATAATGACAATTGTCGGACTGGGTTAATTCCTCAGGTTATGAGTGCCTTATTCAACAAAGTTGAAACACTAAAGCATCAAACAGAATTTCAGTTGCGAGTCTCCTTCATTGAGGTATATCCACTATGCTATGCGGGTTTGTATATGTAGAACGTATGTTAATTTTTTTTTTTTTTAAATCTGAATCCTTATATGGTGGGTTCAAATAACTTGTCAAATTGAGGAGGTTCCACGTGAAATGCTTTTCCACACGGCAGTTTATTATGAAGCAGTGATCCAAACTTACCATTGGCTGGCTGTGCCTCTGCATTGCTTTTCATAGAAATAGGAAATGTTTCCGTGAATTCTTATTCTTGTCAAGTTCTTAATTATGGATTTGAAATTGAAGATTTTAAAGGAAGAGGTCAAGGACCTGTTGGATACGGTATCTTTGGGCAAATCAGACACCTCAAATTCTAATGGCCATTCTGGAAAAATAACTGTTCCTGGGAAGCCATCAATACAAATTCGTGAAACAGCAAATGGAATAATAACACTGGCAGGAATAACTGAAATGGCTGTAAGTACGTTACGCGAGATGTCTGCATACTTGGAGCAGGGTTCTTTAAGTAGGGCGACGGGAAGTACAAATATGAACAACCAGTCCAGGTAAATGAGTTCTCAATCTTCCTTGTCCGCCTAATAAATAAATGATACTTGATGCTCTCATTTTGTGGTCGGATGCTTTGAAAAATTGAAGCAGTTTCCTTACACTGCAGATACTGGCCCGGTGATATTTTAATGTTTGATGTGTAATATTACATTCTTTCATCGTAAACCTTTTCAAGCCAGCAGCACTGGCACATGCTACCTTTGGTCCTTTTTATAAGAACCTTTTTGGGCTGTTTTCCTCTTGTTCTTTTAATAAACCCCCTCCAAATTGGATGCTACATTTTTTTTTTTAAAATATCCTTATTACTTAACAGATTTTCTTGTCAATGATAACAGTAAATGTGGTAAATTTATTACTTCAACTCTCTGGCAAGAGGATAAAGGAAGATCACTAACAAGAACATAAGCAGAGATACAGCCATTAATTAGGTGGAAAAAGATAAAGGTTGATTGTTAATGCCACTATATAAGTTAACTTATTTACATAGGTCCCGTGAAGTGGTTAATGGGGTCCTATATATTGGGCCAGAGGTGGTAGTAAATAAGCAATTGCTTTAACTCCAAATTCCAAATTGTGTTAATTGTATGAGGAAGGTGAGTTTTGAATGAAAAACCATCCTTTATTGTAAAATCAGATGATGTTTTCTATGTGGAATTATCTCAGTGGGAGAGCAAAGTAATTAAAGACCAACCTCTAAAAGATAGTTTGCTTTTCTTTTGTATTTCATATTTATTGATTGTCGATAATATGGTTTGGATTGCTTTTCTTTGTCTTTTCCCTAATAGAAGTAAGTTTTAAATTTCTATTTTAATTTCCACTGGATTCTAAACCCACTCAACAGATTTGAGTGATGGAAAAAGTGTTATTTATATGATTTCCATTACATTTGATCTTTCTAATCTAATAACTTCTTGTACCTCTATTGCTTGTACTAGTCGGTCACATGCCATTTTCACAATTACATTAGAACAAATGCACAAACTCCATTCGGTTTCTACCACCAATGACTCTTCAGATGAGGATATGGGTGAAGAATACCTTTCAGCAAAGCTCCATTTGGTAGATCTAGCTGGATCTGAACGAGCTAAAAGAACAGGTTCTGATGGTCTTCGTTTGAAAGAAGGTTAGCAATACAGCATTGACCTGAATACCTTCTATATCTGTGTCAGAGATAGTGTTCCAATAATTGAAAATGATAATGACAAGGATTTAATGACTATTTTTCAATAGGCATACACATCAACAAAGGTCTTCTTGCTCTTGGTAATGTCATAAGTGCGCTGGGTGATGAGAAAAAGCGAAAGGAAGGTGTGCATGTTCCCTATCGAGATAGCAAACTCACTCGACTCTTACAGGTTAGAGATATTTTGTTCTTTGACATAAGCACACACGTACACACACCATCAATGTATGGCTTAAACATCAAGATTTGTTCCTTTCACAATTAACCACTCCTCTCATGTTATGTGATATGACCCCTATTTATCTATCATTGATTCATTATGTTGTTTCCATTGGGATATCTTTTAGAACTGGCCATACTTGTTAATTGTCTCTTGTTTTTGCCTTTCTGAGATCATATTTGCCATACCTTTCTTTTTTTGGTGGTATGGTGCAATGCCATGAAGATTCCTTGCAATGGATTATGTATCTTAACATATATACTTTAAATTTTTCAAAATTTAGCCAGAGCTTTAAGGAATCTATCTTCTGTATAAATATTTCTGGACTCCAACTTATATGTGACATTCGAGCTTTCAAGGAACTGACTACTGCTTACAAAATTCAAAGTATTTGGTGTACCAAATAACTAAATTTTGGTGTTGACATTCTTTTGAGTTTACCCTTTCCATTTAAGACAAGAACTGATAATTCTTAGTTTCTTAATGTCAGTTTCTATTAAAGTTTTTGATCCAAAGTCACTGGTCCTTGTTGCAGGATTCACTTGGTGGAAACAGCAAAACTGTTATGATAGGTAATACTGCTGAAAGTTGATTCATGGCTCCAAATATTCACGTGTTTAAGCATGTTCCTGCTTTCCTTTTGTTCAATCCACTTAAACTAGGAAATATCCTCTCCTTCAGTTAATTTTGTTTTAGTAAGCCAGCTAATTGTAGTAGAAATTTTATTTTATTAATGTACGAGCCAGTTAACTAATTTCAAGTTCTTTAGTAACATTTGTTTACTTCTTGGTTCATGAAGACATTTTTTTTCTTTATTTTTGGGTATCTTCCTATCATATACCACAAAATCAGATGGACTGTATTTTCATCTCTCTTGTTATATTTTAAGAAAACTTAATGATGCCTTTTTTTACATGCCATATATACATAATTCATTATGCAGTTTGACGGAAAAGATTCTGATGCCATTTCTGCCACTTTCATTGCTATTCAGATAAAAGCATATGCTGGCTTTGTACTCTACAAGATGAATTGAAGATATTTCATTCTTCTTTTAGACATATTGATTAGATATTTTAATGTGTATATCTAATACATTACTGTATAGATAAATTAATGATAAAGTTTCTCTAATCAAAGTAAAATTTTACATGCTTTTCAATCCTAAAATGGTTCCCTTTTCCCAGCTTGCATAAGTCCTGCTGATGTCAATGCCGAGGAAACTCTCAACACTCTCAAGTATGCAAACCGTGCTCGCAATATTCAAAATAAGCCTGTTGTAAGTTTCCAAAATTCTTTGTTACTTTAAGTTCTTCTGTTCTTTGCCTCAGGAAGATAAGAAAATTCATTCTGGTCAAGTTTCATTTCATATGCATAATCTATATTGTTAATTTTACAGGTTAATCGAGATCTAATATCCAATGAGATGCAGCAAATGCGCCAGCAGTTGAAGTACTTGCAGGCTGAACTCTGTTCTCGGGGAGCATCTCCTACTGAAGAAGTGCGGGTATTTATCATAACTGAAACTCGCACTTTAAGTCATGAGTTTTTTTTGGTTTCATGTATATCTTGCTGCTCGTGTACAGGTTCTTAAGGAAAGGATTGCTTGGCTTGAGGCAACTAATGAACACCTTTACAGAGAACTTCATGAATATCGCAGTAGATGTGCCTTTGTAGAGAGATGTGAAATCGATGAACCCGCAGTATGTGAATCGGAAAATCTTTAAAATTTAAATGCGTGTTGCTTCTTTTTATGTTGATTAAACTATTTCACAATTAATTAACCTTTTCTTTATTTCTCAGGATGGAAACATTTATCTCATGAAAGGTGATGGGCTTGAGAGTCGCTTTCAGAGCTTAGATTCGTCTGACCATCCCATGGTTGGAAGTATATCTGGTAGACACTAATTAAGCTTTTTTTTTAGTAAAAAACCTTTTTTTTTAATTTAAGAATATCTACATATAGGAATTTGAAAACCGGTAGATGGGAAGAGGGAATAAATAGCTCGTTCTCCTGCTCCATTAGGAAAAGTATGTTTTTTATTTCCAGTTCCTGCTTCTAGTACATAGTGATTTACACATTTATGGAAGTTTAGCATTCGACATACACTCGGGAGTCTTGGGGGTGAATGATACGGGATTAAGCATTGGCTCTATTCTTGGTTGCTATATTATGTGTTTTAAGACGTTAAGTTTTTCCCCACTATGTTTGGACTTGTTTAGTGAAGCTTTTATACGTTTGGTTCAGTCTTCAACATTTGGACACTCCTTTTCTTTCCCCATTTTGCAGGTGATGATTCAAGGGAAACTGATGAAGCAGAAAAAGAGTTGGAGCATGTGCTATTACAAAATACCATGGATAAAGAGATGAATGAGTTGAATAAGCGGTTGGAGCAGAAAGAGGTTTCATTTTTATAGTTTGTTTTGAGATTGTATATACAAGTGATAATAAATGTCTGCTTTCAAATTTATCTTTTAATCTAATTATGCTCAAGTCAGAATTCATTTTTTATTAAACGTCAAATTTAATGAGTTTCAAACTTGTGAATCTATGCATAATATAAATATATCACTCAAGCAATTTTCTGGCTCCTATCTAGCTGTTACGAAGTCAGCACAATATATTTCAAAGTATTAGCCAAGTCAGCACCTTTCAAAAAGCAAACCAGGAAGGTTATTGGAATGTGCTAGTTGTTTATTTAATTGATTCATGTCCTACTATCACGACGTCACAAAGAGAATACATCAGTAAATGAGTCTTGAACTTTTTGATTTTCCTTATGTGGGTGAACAATAGGCTTTTTTCATCATATCATTCTCTATTATGTTCAAACATAGTCATGGATTTTCAACTGTGTTTCTCAATCTATCGCCCTTTTCTCCTTGCAGTCTGAGATGAAGCTCTTTGGAGTTGATACTGAGGCACTCAAACAGCACTTCGGGAAAAAAATTATGGAACTTGAGGAGGAGAAAAGAAAAGTGCAGGTTGAACTGGACTTATTTAATTTTAAATATTTATGAAGTGCAGCATTAGAAGTCTATTTTTATCCCAGTGATGGATTTTGGATTAACAATGACAGGAAGAGAGGGACAGATTATGGCATGAGGTAGAGAATCTTGCTACTAATTCAGATGGGCTAGCACACAAAACCCAAGATGTTCGTGGCCAAAAGTTGAAAGCATTGGAAGCACAGGTGATTTTTTACTTGCCTTAAATGTTATTCTCGAGTCATAAGGTTGTCATTCTTGACCAAGACTTTTTTTCATTCATTTTTCTTTTCAATATTGAAATATCAGATTTTAGACCTCAAGAAGAAACAAGAAAGCCAGGTGCAACTATTAAAGCAAAAAGAGAAGAGTGAAGAAGCTGCAAAACGACTGCAGGCTGAGATACAGTATATCAAGGCTCAGAAGGCCAGTTTCAATTTTTTGTTGAGCGGATGAATTATCAAGTGATCTTTTTTCATATTTGACAATTGTATTAGCATGTGTTGCAGGTTCAGTTGCAGCATAAAATGAAACAAGAGGCTGAACAATTTCGACAATGGAAGGCTTCTCGTGAGAAGGAGCTGCTCCAGGTTGTTTGCTTAATTTTATAAAGATGTCCGATGTCATCAATATGTTTTATGGTTTAAAAAATGCAGAGGTGTTTTAATGTGCCTTACTATGATTAATTTGAGACCCTATTAAGCACACATTTTAATATCTGTGTTTTGTCTCAAGGCATATGGCATGCCAGAATTTTGTTAAATGTTGCAATTGTCTTGTGCTTATTAATCTGTCCCATCAAATTATGGCATTTGATGACTAATGTAGATATAGAACTATTTTAGTTTTCATACTGGTTTTAAAATTTTGATATTTGTTCATGACATGGTATTAGAGTATCTATGACCAAATGGTCAGTAGTTTGATCCCTGTCGTCCCCATTCTTTTAAATAATATAACTGAATGTCTGGACAATTGTAGGTGGATCTTTGTTGTGAGGGGACATGGTAGTTATAGAACATTAAAACCATTTGTAAGCCTTCACTGGATGACTTAAGCTTTTGGGAGAGTTGGTCTTTGATAACTGCATTTTTATTTTAGATGAAATGGCAAAAAAATAGTTACTAATTCTGTAGGGCACTATGCTTCTGTTTCTTATCAAGCATGTTTATTGAGGTTAATATTCGTTTTGTTCTAGAATTTATTATTTTCTAATGTTTTATATATTAGTTATTGAAATACTTCGTCAAGGAAACTGTCTTATTATTTTGTTTTAAGTAAATTACAGACATCTCTCCTATCTTTTTTTCCGGATTTTATTTGACACCCTTCCTTTTAAGAAATCTACATGTTTTAATAACATTGCATTGACATTACTTTTACATTATACTAACCCTCTTAATCGTTTGAAAGTAGTGGAAGAGGATTACATCGTTGATCCGTTGCCTGAAAATCTTACCATGTCCCAAATCAAAATGCAAAAGGAAAAAAGGACAAAGAAGGCAAATGTGATGTCATGTTTGTTTGATAGTGTTTCACAAACGATCCTCACCTGAATTATGACCCTAAAGTCACCCAAAGAAAGTTGGGATTATTTGAAAGGAGAGTACGAAGAAAACAAGAGGATTCGAGGCATGAAAGTGTTAAATTTGATAAGGGAATTTGAGCTGAAAAGGATAAAAGAGTTTTAGACAATTATGGAATACGTAAACAAATTATTGGGTATTTGCTAACAAGATGAAATTATTAGGTAAGGAGTTTCTTGATTTTAGACTAGTTGAGAAAATTCTGGTAATGGTGTTGGAGAGATGATACAAAACATCTATTACTTGTTAGAAAAATTCAAAGGATCCATCTAAATTTACTTTTGAGAGGAGTGATAATGTCTTGCAAGTACAAGAGTAATGAAGATTAATGAGAAGATCGTGTTGTTGAAAGTATTTTACTTCAATCTGTCGAAAGTGCTCTTGAAGTCAACAACTACAAAATGAGCAAATACAACCAAAACAACAATAGTGATTTTCTGTCTGGTCCCTATTGCAAGAAAAATAATCATCATTGTGTTAGTAGAGGCCAAATGTAAAATGTCACAAATGTGCTCAATTGGTACATGTAGAAAAGATATGTATCCAAACTTTCCCAAGAAACTCTCAAGATTCTAGGGGAAAAATTATAAATGGAACTACTTCTTGTAACATCATGTCTTACAACCAACAAATCTATAAATGTTTGGTTTACTGATAGCGGTTGTACAAACCACATGACTCATAATCGAGAACTTTTCAAAGAGCTCAACAAATCTAATATTTCTAGAGTAAAAAATGGGAATGGAGAACAACTTGCTTTGAAATGTATAGAGACAATTGCAATTAAAATTCATTCAAAACAAATTAATATTTGAAGTATTTAATCAAAATTTGTTAAGTGTAGCCCAAGTCTTTTGAAAACAAAATTTTTGTGATTAAAGATACAAACAACCTAGAAGTATTCAAAAGTACATATGAAAGACAAAAGTTTTGCTACAAATGAAGAACATAAGAAAGATCAAAATCAAAAAGAAGATGGATGTCTCTTGAAGAAGTTTGATGTCTAAAAGGAGAAAGTAGATAAAACACCACAATTCTAACATCCACCAAAGGTCCAAAGTTACTACCATTAAATCCATAACAGACAAAAGAGATGAGATTAATAAAACAAAAAATACAATGAAGAATAACAAATTGAATAAAGATGTGAAATTTGAAATTTGAATAAACAGATATTAAGGCAAGGAGAAATGTTGAGAATATTTGCTCAATATCTTTTATTTAAATTAGCTTTTAGGAAATCTTTCAGTTCCTTAGAAATATGTTTTACATAAAGATAAAAATATATTTAATATTATTATTTAGATTTAAGGATATTGTTAATATTTGATATTTTATTACATTTTTACTCTATATATAGTGTTCATGAATAAAATAAATCATAAGCTCCTCTATATAATATCTCTTATTTTCCCAAAACCCAAAAATCCAATATCTACTAGCTTCATCATGGTACTTTATTTCACACTTTAATTCTTTTATTTGTTATTGATCTTTAGAAAATTTTGTCCATATGCGTTGGTTTTGTCCTCTATAAGTTAATCATACTGTGGTTGTACTTGAAACTTTTCGTGCTTGTGTCATATGCTTGTAACTTTAATCTTGTTTTTATTTCAAGCAGTTGAAAAAGGAGGGAAGAAAGAATGAATACGAAAGACATAAACTTGAGGCTCTAAACCATCGCCAAAAAATGGTAAGTCAAAGATCTAAAATTATATGGAAAATTGCCTTGTGATTGTTATGTAATGAGAATGAAGTGAATTGATGGTTAATTATTATTTGCAGGTTCTTCAAAGGAAGACAGAGGAAGCAACAATAGCTACAAAAAGGCTAAAAGAATTGTTGGAAGCCCGTAAATCTTCTCCTCGTGACAACTCTGGTAGAACTAAACTTCGAAGTACTTTCTTTTTACTGTGTGTGTGTATATTATAGTTTCCTAACTATTTTTCTGTCTCTTTCAGTTTATTCGAATGGACATCTACATCCCGGGATGGTAATAACCTATACTTAGCTTATATACAGTATTAAGTAATTTGTCGGCTTTAGAGTCAAGCAGGACTTGCGATAAATACACTCAAATTGGTATACTTATCCTTGAACCAACTATAAGTGAAACTTTGTCATCCTTGTGAATCCTTTGATAAATTGATGATCTTTGTATTAGTTATAAATCAGGGCAACAAACAAGTTTATTTAAAGTGTATTTAATGAAATTTTGCTGTTGAATTCTTTACTCCCATAATAAAATTTGTATGCTTTTAGAGTTCCTTACCATACCCTTCAAATCGACTTTTCTGCTATTTACAATTTCAAATAAATTTGTTTTGGACAATTTTAACCTGATTTGTATGTCCAGGTCAATGAAAAATCTCTCCAAAAGTGGCTTGATCAGGAGGTGGAGGTCATGGTTCATGTGCATGAAGTTCGTGCTGAATTTGACAAACAAAATCAAGTGTGAGTGATCACGATTTTTCCGGCTGTTTCCTTTCCAGTCCAATATGTCACACTCGCAAACTCACTTTATTGACTGTTGATGGAATTTTTTTAGCCAAGCTGCACTGGAAGAAGAGTTGGCTTTACTAAAGCAGGATCAGTTTTCAGATGGGCAGAGTATTCCCACAGGAAAGAGCAGATATTTGAGGTTGACTTTATTTTCATACTTCAGTAAATGCATGGTGTCTTTCTGGTGCTATTGTGGAGCAATAGCTGTGACTCATGTCTTTCTCTTGTTTTCTCATTTGTTTGTCAGGCTGTTATCCATGTCGCCAGATGCAAAAGTTGAGAGAATAGCTTCCCTTGAGAACATGCTGTGCATGTCTTCAGTTGCTTTGAAAGCCATGGCTTCACAACTTACTGAGGCTGAAGAAAGGGAACGCACGTTAAACAACCGTGGTCGTTGGAACCAGCTACGCTCAATGGGAGATGCAAAGAATGTGCTTCAGTATTTGTTCAATGCTACTGCAGAAGCAAGGTGTGTATGGAATATTCTGAGGAACTAATTTAGCTTTTCTAGCTTTTTATTTATATCTGTTGACTGGGGTGTAGAGAGTTATCAATTTCTAGCTTGAACTTTTCTCTGAATTCCAAGGGAAAAATATAAATCTTCAGCAAATGACCAGAAAATCTAAGCAGTTTGTCAGATGCTTTTGTTACCAGATATGATTATTTCCTTTCTACTGAGATTATCCACTTTCTGAATTGGACATTAGCTCTATTGTTTACCTGGGTATTTTTTTGGTTGGCAAAATTAAATGCCAATTTCTTTTACACCTTGTTTCCTATATTCTAAGTAAACGGTAGCTAGCATCATCTTTAACAGGTGTCAATTGTTGGAAAAGAATACGGAACTTAAGGATTTGAAAGAGCAACTAAATGAGCTTGTAGCACTATTACAACAAAGTGAAGCACAAAGAAAAGAACTCGCAAAGGAGGAAAAAATAAGGGAACAAGCTGTTGCCATCACATTGAATACACCGGCATTGGTGAGCATTTACTCATTCTATCTGCAATAAACATGAGTTTGTGTAGTAAAATGTTTCTGCTCCAACATTAGACAGCTACAGGTTGTCGGTAACAAGCATTTGAAATAGTTTTATGTAGGATATTCTACTTCTAATGGAGCAGATGATTTTGAGTGACTGTCTAGAACTTCATAACCTTTATTTTATCAGATGTCAAAACATGTATATCTATTGTAGCTTCTTGATCACGCAAGACATCTTTCTAATTTAACCTTTCATTCATTTATATTTATATCAAGTTTCTGACTGATATTATCAGGAAAATTCACGGTCCTTAAAACACCTTGCTGATGAAATGAGTGGTCCGTTGTCTCCAATGTCACTTCCTGCACCAAAGCAACTCAAATTCACTCCTGGAGTAGTTAATTGGTCTGTCACGGAGTCGGCTTCATTTTTAGACGAAGCACGAAAGGTATCCCTGCTCCATTCTGTTTTTCTGATGACGATGATAATGTTTTTTTTTTTTTTTAAATTAATTGTAATTGTTTTATATTCAGATGATACCCATTGGAGAGTTGTCAACAAAGAGGCTAGCTGCCATGGGACAAGCCGGAAAACTTTGGAAGTGGAAGAGAAGTCATCATCAATGGCTGCTACAGTTTAAGTGGAAGTGGCAGAAGCCCTGGAAACTCTCAGAATGGATCAAACACAGTGATGAGACGATTATGAGGTCAAGGCCTCGAGCACAAGCTTTAATTAATGCGATGTGATCTTGAGCTCATAGTAAGGGACATTTATGATTCTGAATATCGAACCCTGGTGTATTTCAACACCGCTTGACAAGAGGATAGTTGATTGCAGGTAATTTTTACCCTGTTTCTTCACATGCTACTTTTAACACCCAAGACTTTGCTAAATGTATTTTGTAATCTTTTACGTACTACCTAAGAAAATAAAATAAAATAAAATGAGTTAATATTTCCTAATGTACCTCAATAAAATGAGTTTCATCCTTTAATTTCTCCGTCAGGAATTAAATGTTTTCATTGAAAAGTTCTCTTGAACTAAAAGCAAATTCTGATTGGGTCTATAATTTGTTCACAGCTCTTGTGGAAATCGACTGTCCTTAATTTTCTAGGAAGTTGTGTATGATTTATTTACATTGCTGGCTTATGCCATTTCTCCGTAAGTATTTTACTTATTTCTCGTGTATCATATCGCTTGATATGATGGGGTTCAGAATATGTGGACACTGAATAGAATCAGTGTAATACCAAAAGTATAATTAACGTCCATGATTTTTGAATGTTACATGTAATTATTTAGCTTCCTATAATTGAAACTCGGATTGTGTTCATGCGCTGGAATTATTCTCATAAATTTGCAGCATGCATGCAGGTATGATGTAAATTGGACGAGGCTCCTGGAATTTGTCTTTCAGGGTCTTTTTTGCTGAGATACAGTTTAGTTGGTGGAGAAAGTTGTCATAATTCTGTGTAGATTGTAAGTTGTAACAACAGATGGTAGGCATAGATAGACATGGCAACATCAGAGGAAGGATTTTATGGTATATAAGTTGGTTGGGTAACTTGCACACGTGCATAGGTGTTTGGATATGTAGCTTGTGAAGTTGCCTCATGTTAGTTCTGTAGTTTTTTATTTTGACAAATTTTGTGAATTGTGATCAATACAGCGTGAAAGTCTGTTTTTTCTTGTACAGATGTATATATCCACAAACTGCTTGTGTTTTTCTATGTCAGTTAATTGTCTTTATACTTGATGCATTTTCAATTCATTGAGATTGAGATCCACAATTTTGTCTCTGGAAACGACAAATGCCTCAGCTAACGGACATTACAAAGTTCGAGTTAATATACATCATTAAATATAAATATTCCTGTATTTAGTGGCTTATGTCTTCACGTATATTACAAGGGTAACATGAAGAAGATAGTGAAAAGTGGAGGAAAAACAGAGAAAGCATACAACCAATGCGACTTTTTTTTTTCACGGTTTCTCTATATATATATATATATATATATATTTTTTTATTGGAGACCCAAGGAGAGATTATTTTAGTTTCTTTCCAATATATCTCGTCATGGTGTTTAGAGTGAAAATGAGACTTCTGTTTTTTTCTTACTCATTGTTTATTGGTGTAATTCTTTTTGGAGATCGTGTTTTATTTCGATTTCCAGCTTCTTTCTTTATCACTTCCACCGTCATCGTTGTCCCTGTATTAAGGTTCACTGGTTGTTGCGTATGATAGCGTGTCCGACATCTTTTTCAGTCACGATCATAGATGTCGGTTCCTCTCTGTTGTCTTCTTTCTTGATTTAGTCTTGCTTTTATGATCGAAGCCCGATTGACGTTCTCATAATTTTGGGCATGTTTTTCTCTCTCTAGTGCGCAATGACTTCTCCTAGTGATGCTCGGTCTGATTCTTCCACTTTTACTAATTACTAATGTTCTTGACAAGTTAGACAAAACTAATTTATACTTGGGCATCTAATATGAAACTTTGGCTTAAGACCAAAAGTATGTTGATAATCTTACACAAACAACATCCACAAATGACAAAGAACGCTCTTGTTGGTCTCAAATTGATGCTTAACTCTGCAACAGTCTCAAGTTGACTATCATTCCTTCCCTCTTACAAATATTTCGCACCCATGAGACCTGTTTTGGAGTCTGGGAACAAGCTCGACAATTGTACACAAATGACATATGTTTATCAAAATATCTCTGGTATTATCACTCCCAAAAAGTCTTGATGGTTCCATGGTTGACTATTTGGACAAAGTTCATTGTCTGCTTCATGACTTTAATTAATTGTTGCCTCCCACTTCCACTTATGCTCAAGAATTAGAACAACGTCAAACTTTTTTTTTATGTTGATGACTTTATATGGACTTGTAGAAGAGTATTCGGTTGTTTGTGATCATAACTTAGGATTTTCGAATGTGCTTCCTTTGAACTTTGTTTGGTCCACCCTGTTGCATGTGTCATGCAAGTCATCCACTAAAATACCTTATTTTATCTTCACTAATGACTCTTCAACATTGATATCTCAGTGAGATGATTGTAAACACTTTTACAAATTTGGCAAGAGTCATCCCAAATGTCACCATTACTATAGATTAGGTTATATGATTCACAGGTGTTATGTATTGCATGATCGTCCTACTCGATCCGTTGTTATTGCCCAGACAGTACCGTCTCTATCCCATACTTTGGGCCTCATTTCATCTAATACTTGTGGTTCACTTTCGATCATTCATGAGTTTATGAAATGGTATGAGGAACGCTAAACATATGTTTTCCCTCATTTGCTAGTCTCACTCAGTCCACCTGTATCAGTCCTTGGGTCCTCGACTCTAGAGCTACTAATTACATCTATGGTATAAGTTTCTTTTCTCTTCCCTTTCCAGTTTTAGTTTTTTAGCTTCTTGGGCCTCCTCTTATGGTATTGGTATTGTTTATATTTTGTCTTCTATTTCCAATTGATAATGTTATTTATGTCTCTAGATCTTAATTTAATTTATTATCCATTATTTGTATCACTCATTTTTTTGAATATGTCATCTCTTTTAATAAAGATTTTGTTTTCTTATAGGATGGGAGTTTGGGACAAATGATTGACGTTGAATATGAGTCTTATATAAGGATAATAAATGGACTCGTCCCATCGTGTATTGTCTGAACTCATCTTGATTTTGACGAGAAATTCCTAAGTTATAGGTATGGATATGGTAATTCCCAATTTTTACCTAATTAGCATATTTTTAGTTTTTATTCTCCTCAATAGCACTTTTTATTTTTTTATTTTCCTCAATAGCACTTTTTATTCTTTAATTCCTGAAATAACACTCTTTTATTTTTTTATTCTTTAATTAATGTATAATCAGTATATTAATTATGATTATTATTTATTATTATTATTACGATTTTGTGATTGTATTTTATTATAATAATTTACTGGTTGTATTTTTGTATTAAAAAAATGATATTGGAAGAAAAAGTTATAATAAATTATAAAATTGTTATTTGAATTAAAATTTGTATTTTTCATTTGTTAAAAATATATAAATAATTAATAGTAACAATAAAATAAATTTGTTAAATTATTTTTGCAAATAAATATTAATTAAATGGTTTAAAAATTTTAAATAAAGTTTAATTTATTTATGACTTGCTTTTAAATATTATGTTTATTACTTAAAAATTGTTAATTATTGAAATGATGGAATACACATTGAACATAAAGAGGAAAATAAATGACAATCACATATTCACTAAATAGTTTAGTTAATGGTATAGGAAATATTTTGTGTGAAATGAAACATAAATTTTATGTTTATCAAAACTCAAATTTTATCTTTATCCAAAAATCAATTACATCTTTATGGAAAATCAAATTTCTTATTTATAAAAAATCAAATGATATCTTTAATAAAATATCAAAATTTATCTCTATCAAAAACAAAATTCTATCTTTATCAAAAATAAAAAATTATCTTTATCAAAAATTAAATTTTATCTTTATCAAAAATTAAATTTTATCTTTATCAAATTTTTATTTGATTTTTGCCATTAATTGTTTAGATATTTGTTAAACAAACTAAAAATACAAATTTTAATTAAAATAACAATTTTATAATTTATTATAATTTTTTCTTCCAATATCAATTTTAATATAAAAATACAATCACAAAATGATTATAATTTATTTTAATATAATTTATTATGCCAAATTTAAATTTAGTATAAAATATAAAATAAATAATTTATCATTTTTTCCTATTATAATTAATTAATTTAAAAACCTATAAAATATTTAATTTAGTTATTTTTACATTATTTTTTATCTTAATTTTAATAAACTAATAATTACAATTTTTAATAACTATTACAAAAAAAAAAGAGTGTTATTGTAGAAAACAAAAGAGTGTTATTTTAAGAATTAAAAAATAAAGAGTGCTATTGAAGGAAATAAAAAATAAAGGATGATATTGAGAGAAATAAAAACTAAAAATGTGCTAATTAGGTAAAAAAGTCATATATCTATCATGTTTCCGTCCCAATACCCATGTCTGTCCTCGTACCCATTACCATTTTAAATCACTAAAACACCTTTAATTTATTAGGTAACCTAAAACCTTATTTAGTCCTTAGTTTCGTAACTTATTTATAGGTCATATGTTTGATCATTTTTACTATTTTCTATAATTATTTGACCTATATCTTGTTATTTGATACTTTCAATTGATGTTTATATAATTATAATTTCTTTTTTGAAATTGAAGAAAAGAAAATGTGTATTCTTTTAACATTGAATATTTGATAATATCATGTTTTCTTTATTGTGATTTTTATTTGCATAAAAGAAATATTTAATTAATATTTGGAAGAGTAAGGAAACGAGTACGAGTATGGCTATACCCATCCCTCGATGAGAATGAGGATGGGACAAAAAATTCATACCTATTAAGTTAGGGATGAAGATGGGGATGAGGATGAATTTTTATTTTAGGGATAAGAATGAGATAGTCAAACCTATACTACCTTGCCTAGTTGTCATCCATAGTCTCATGGTCTTTACCATCTTCGACCCTCTCATCATGCTGGCTTGATAATGGATTCCCCTTATCTCATCCATGCTCAATTGTTCATCCTAGCCTTGTCAATCTGCAACATGTTTTGAGTTTGTCTATATTGTCCACCTATTTTTGAATTGTGTCAATTAGAAAAACATAGTCATAATCCTTTTCCCCATATTGTATCCTACATAGCTTTGATGGTAACAAAAGTATTACCAAACCTTTCAGAATTCAACTGAATTTTGAGATTTCGGAACTTGTTTTTTTAAAATCCTATATCTTTCTAATGAGTCTTCCAAAATCTAAGCTTACCCAAAGAACCCTAAAAAGGAATAAAGCCCTTACAAATACAACACATCCTAGATGGAAAGGAACACTTAACATAACCTTTACAAATACAACACATCCTAGATGGAAAATAAAACTTAACATAATGACTTAAAGTCACTACTTTAAACCAAATATATGTTTAACTTCAATTAAAAATTATTGTTAATATAATAGTACTAAATTATTATCCTTCTAAAAATTATATCATCATCTTATTAATCTCTTATATTTACATCTATTTTTTACATGCCTTATTCTTCTACACATCGAGTTTGTTTTTCTTTAAACTAAATAAATTTGACATCTAATTTATATACTTCTTTCTAATAATGTTATATCTCCAAGATGATTTTTTATCTCTATGGTTTAGGTATTATCAATTAAATATGTTGTATTTAATTATTTTGATGATATAAAGTCTTTCTAATTTTGTTAATTATTTCAAATAATTAATTCAAATAATTATTTCAAACATTAAATAAACATCTCTTAATTATTTTGTTACATTAAAAAAAGTTGTGAAAATTATTTTTTTTTTAAGAGAAAAAATATATCACTATGCTAGTAAAATTAAAAATAATTTTATATTACTATCTATTTAAAAGTATAATAAGATGATAAAAAAAATATTTTGATAAATGATGTTATCTGTATACATTTTTGTGTGTTTCTAACTTTTCCTTTACAATAATAGTTAAGGGTTCTCATTTCTCATATCTAGTGAACTTTTAAAGAATAAACAAACTTAGAAGAAATAGTCTTCACCAACCAAAAACAACCCTAATACCTTATGTTGGCTTTAAAGTCATATTGTGACCTTCGTGTCATAATGTGTCTTCATCGCCACATCACGATTTTTATGAAGAAAATGATCTACGAGTGTTTTAAGGATTTTGATGCTAAGGGTTAACAAGAGAAAGGGTCGACAAGTGCTTTATGTTACAAGGTGCATCAATTGTTTATGGTGTAGGTCAAATAGGTCAAGTCACAATCAAATTGTGACACTTTGACTGCTATGCTTTTAAGTAGAAATAGTTGCACTCTTACATGAGTTTTAGCCTTTGGCCTAGGGGTAAGCCCTCGATTTAATAATTAGTATCAGAACCAAGATCACGAGTTTGATATCCATTGAGAGAATTGTTGAGAGGAAGATGAGGATTCTTGTTCCAAGATCAAAAGAACCCATACAAGTGCTTGGTATAAGGATGATAAGTCCTACAGACTCTAATTGCAGTACAAAAGAGAGTCCTATGGAAGTTAAAACTTCAAAGATATACAAGTCCAATTTTTTTTTACTAAAATTGCGTTGCATTATAATATAACTTTGAAATTTCAAAACTGAGATAAAGGAATACCTCTCATTTACAATAAAAATCATAAGAATGAATGCACAAATCACAATTAAACTATCGAAAATATACAAACATGTAATGATAGGCACAATTCTAACTTATCGTAAAAAAGTCTTATAACTCAAGATTGAAAGGATATATAGTGATAGGTACGATTCTGACCTATTTCGAAAATGTTTTATTGCTCAAAACTGAAAAAATATGTAGTTATAAGTAAGATTACTACCTATACTAAAAAGGTCTTAGTAAATCAATTATAAAGAATCCTACAATTATATGTAAGATTTTGACCTATCGTGTAGTCATATAAGATTTTGATCTATCGTGTATCATTTTAACTTACCTTGAAAAAAGTCTTATCTTTCAAGACCTTAAAAAAGTCTTGAAATATAAAATTCTTATATTTCAAGACTAAGAGATTATGTAGATATAGATAGAATTCCAACCTACTATGAAAATATCATATCCCTAAAAAAAGATGGACTTTGTAATAATAGCCTTAAAAAAATATGGATGGTATAATAATAAGTAAGATTCCAACGTATCTTTCTTACTCGAATAATTAAGAATAATAAAATATTAATATCAACAAATAAATTTGAATATATTTATCTTATAAAGAATTTTATTACAATCAAATTAGAATTAGAATTGATACAAAATTTGGAATAAGTTTGAATAACAATCTAATAAATATTAATATAAATAATAAGACCAAATAATCATTAAATTAAAACAATTAATAAAAAGAAATCAGGATAAACCTCTAACTTTGGAAAAAGAATTACAAACCAAAAAAATACTACTGATCAAAACTAGAGAGATAGTCGTATCTCTTGCTAGCAGAGTTTTGAAGTTGAATCCCTTTCAAAGTTCATTTACCAAAAACAAAGGTCCTTTGCATGCCCCCACACCTAGGTGTAGCGGTGTGACAGATTAGAGTAGAACGGTGGAGTCTGACGTAGTTGCGTTTGACAGAAGAAACAAACTCAACCAAAAGGAGGGCGCTGAGACTAATGTTGGATAAAAAATGTAAATATTTTTATGAATTTCAAATATATATTTCTGAATTTCAATATACACATAAACAACAAAAAATACTACTCGTGCTTGGAGTAAAGGTGATTTAAGCTTTTCTTCAACCATCCGCTGTGTGTGCACATCTCTACCAGTCAAGTCTTCCCCCTTTTTTAGTTTTTTTAACGGAGAAATTTTGAATAAGCTCAAATGCATTCAAACTCTATTTTACTGTGTCCATAGAACTAATAAAAAACTGCACAAACCAGCAGATAATAAGACCGTAACATCCGATGCTTCTGCATTTTTCACTGTATACTTCGTGAGATTTCGCCAAAAATGGGTGCTTCATCTTTCAACCTGGCTTGTAAAATCATTCGTCCATGTTCTTCCACGAGCAATTTCTTTCATTTTCAACAAGAGGACAAGGTGTGATTATCTTCTCCGCATACAACCCAGTGAGGTTTAGATGGATATAGTTCAGAAACTAGGAGAGCCCAGTAAATGAAGTATCTTCCATGGAAACGCTGTCCTTTATTCCCTGTATCATCTTAAGGACTTGCCACATTGCTGGCCTCTGCTCCGGAGACGTTGCACTGCAAATACTGGCAACCTCCGTGAGCATCTCTAGCCGGTTGTCTTCACTGCCATCATCATCCCTCATTGCTCTCACCCAATCTTGCAAATCCGCTGGTGCAAGAAAGGGTTGTTGGGAAGGTTGTTTACCCGTCAAAAGCTCTAGTAGGAGCACTCCAAAAGCATAAACATCAGACTTGGAAGTGGCTCTGCGACTAGAGTTGCGAGCCTCGGGTGCTCTATAACCCGCAGAATCTGGATCTTCAGTGAACGAAGAATCTGCAAAGAAGGACAAACAATAGTCCGTAATACAAGCTTCAAAGTCCGTCCCAAGAAGGACGTTAGAAGATTTGAGGTTGCCATGAATTAGAGTTGAAACTTGATGTATATAAGCAAGTCCTTGTGCCACATCTTCGGCTATTTTCAAGCATGAAGTCCAATGCAAAGGCTTCGCCCTCGCTGATCTTGACCCTGCACATGCAACACTTATATTAGTTAAGAAATAATGGAAAAAAGTGAAACAGATCGGTCCCCCAGCAATAGACTACATAAAGAATTCCGAGAACCAATAACCATAAAAATTAAAAATTTTGAAATAAAAATGCATTTAGCTCCACAAAAGGTCAACCTGGCATGAAAATAATCCAAACATATCACACAACCCAACCAAAAATAAAAGTCCAAACAGTACCAAAAACAACCCAGCCCCGTGACTGTCGATATCGGGTACCACCAACCCCCCGAAAGCCATTGCTCATAAGGAAAAGTCGACTGAAAAAACAATAAAAAAGGAAACAAACAATACAATGACCTATCTGACACAGCGTACCATTCCACATACAACAACCAGTAGCAGAACAACACATCATCCATCAGTTCAAACTCTAATCGACGCACCATACCCCACAACATTTATGCTCAGTCTTGTTCGAAACTTCAACTCCAAAACCCAATTTCACATCAGAATGAAGGTTTTGAAAATGGCACATCATTGCCATTTCGACTGCAAAGGCAATGTTTTCAGATTCTTTTGTACCGAAGATGCAACTGTTGTTGCATAGTCACACTAATCTATACTTTCCCGAAATATGATGAAACAGTGACCAGACTTCAAGTTCACAACCTTATTCACAGTGCAGAAAACACAAAAGTGCAATGTGACCGGCACGAACAATACAAGTGAAGAACAAAGCATTTACAATAAGTGGAAAAGATAAAAAAATTAAACTTGCGAAAATCAAAATCAACTCATGCATTGAAACTTTTAGAAACAAAATTCGATATCAAGTGTAAGAGAATTGCATGAATTATGGAAAGAAATTTGGTTCATTTCACACTTTTTTTACTTAAACGAAAAGTTCATACACATAGGACCGACTAAACAGTGCAGTTGAATTCATAATTGATGTTAATAAATGGAAAGTGAGTACCGTGAACGAGGTTGAAGAGGCTGCCATTGGGCTGATAATCATATATGACAAGCCTCTCTCCTTTGGCCTGAAAATAAGCCTTCAAAGGCACCAAATTGGGGTGGCGAAGCCTCCCCACAACCTCCATGTGGCGCTCAAACACTACCCCATCACTCCCCCCACTCTTCCCCCCATCCAACCTCTTCACCGTCACAATCAACCGCGAATCCATCACCGCCTTGTACGTCGTCCCCACGCTGCCCCTCCCCAGCAACTCCGCCGAAGCACGCATCAGCATCTCCAGCGTATACTGCTGCACCTCCCCGCAGCAGAACACAAGCTTCCCACTCCTGTGCGCCTCCTCCATCCTCCTCACCTTCACCTCCCTCTCCTCCTCCACACCCTCCTCCACCTCACCCCCCTCCACAACCGCCGCTTTCCCCGCCGCCGCCTGCCTCCTTCTCACCAGCGAAACCACGGACACAACAAAAACACTCACAAGCACAGCCGCCACAACACAACCCACAACCACCAGCCCGGTCTTCTGATGACGCCTTGCTTTGGCGGAAGCAGGCACAACCAGAATACCCTGAGACTGTTCGCTCTGGCTCAACGGCGCCGTGGAGGACGCCGTGGCGGGGCCGAAGAAGCGGGAGCCGGAGCCACAGTCTCTGTGAACAATCTCCCCGCAGAGGCCAGGGTTTCCAGAAAAGGAGGCAGCGTTGAGTTTAGACAGTGTGGGAGTGACGGGAACAGGACCAGTGAGGTTGTTGTTGGAGACATTGAGGAGTCTGAGAGCGGTTTGGTTGAGAGGAGGGAGCGTGCCGGAGAAGTTGTTGGAGTCGAGACGGAGGGCGATGAGACGGTCGAGGAGAGTGAGCCGAACCGGGATTGAACCGGAGAGGTTGTTGTGGGAGAGGGAGAGAGTGAGGATGCGGTGGAGGAGGAGGAGAGAGGGTGGGAAGGAACCGGAGAAGTTGTTGTGGTCGAGGAAGAGAGACTTGAGGTTGGTGAGAGGGGAGAGATCGGGGATGGGCCCGAAGAGGGAGTTGTTGCGGAGGCTCAATACGCGGAGCTGGTCCAGTTTGGCCAAGGTGTCCGGAGGGAATGGGCCGCGCAGGCCCATGGACTGCACCACGTAACGGACTACTCTCCCCTGTGCGCACTTCACCCCCTCCCACTCGCAGTAGTCGTAGGGCTCGTTCAGCGTGTAGAGGAGTCTGTTGTCTTGGTCCGCATCCCGTTTAAACGACAGCAGCCACACCGCGTCGGAGGACGCCGCCGTGGGACCACCGCAAGAGGCCAGCCGGATTATCTGTAGCAGCAGAGGGAGGAGTAGCGCCGTTGGCCTTCTGCTAGGACGATGCATTTTCCGTTTTGGGTTTGTTTGGTTGTTCAAGGTTTGGAGGCGGAAAGCTTAGCCATAGACATTTGTTTTTGGAGGAGTGAGTCTCTGGAGTGGTGTATGAGTTAACAGTAGTGGGGAGCAGCTGGATTTCAAGTCCTACTCCACTCACGTGAAAGTGGGGAATGCAAAAATTATTACCTTTTTCCTAATTATATATAAAACATCCATTTCCAATCTCATATTATTTCTCTTACTTTAAGCATAAGCCCACTTTATTAAATCCTTCAACCTATTCTTATATCTTACAAGATCTTAATACTACTAATAATGAAATTTCATACATTTCAAACCTTTTTATTTCTTATTAAACTCTCATCATTACAAAGTGAACACCTCTCAATTTCACATTATTGTTATAGTTATGTACTCATCATTTTTACGCATCAATTTTACAGTTTCTTTTGGTAAAATATATCGTCTTATATAAGCCACGTCAACAACCCTCGTGAGTGTCTAATAGGAGAGGCTAGAACAATGAAACTTTTTCTTAAAACATTTTTAAGAAGAGAAAGAATAAATAAACCTCCAACATCTTTTCCTTTTAGAATTTGCATCTAAAGATGGTTGCACTTTTCTCATCGTTTTTTAAAAAAAGTTATATAAATTAATTACTAAAAATTCACTGATAAAACATGAACTCTGTAATGGTCCTATGTGTTCACCAAACACAGTTTCTTTAAGCTTCTCGTCTCTTACAAATATGAATTTTAGAATGTTGCATGAAGTGGTTGGTCATGGTCCCTAAGAATTTTTTTAGCCACTTTAAATGTTCTGTCGCGCAAAGTGCAACATATGTAGCATTACATTAACCAAATATATTAGAAATTCAGGTTAATAAGAACTTATAAATAAGATATTTGATATTTTTAATTAATTTTATTATATTTATTACATGTCATATTGCTTATTTAGTAGTAATATGTTATTGATTTGAGTGAAACTAAGCTTATATATACTTCTGTTCTATTTAATCTGATTTTTTTTAAGATTGCTTTTGTAGGAATTTAAATAGATAATAAATTTTATAAATTATGATAAAAATAGTTATGTAGCTTTTATTTTATTTTTTTCTCTCTTCATCTACAAAACTAAATTATTTAAAAATAAAAAATTTATACCAGAATATAATTAATAAAGGAGTAATTGATGCGATCTTGAATTATATAAACAAGAGAATTTCTCAAAAATCCAATACTTAAAAAAGAAACATAAAAAGTATTAAATAAAATTTTGAGTTCTATTCAAATAAAAAATATATAGTTAGAAAGTGAAACCTGTTATAAATTTCATAACAAAGACTTGTTATTCCTAAAAGTAAGAGATATACTGTACCAATGTATTGTCTTGTAAATATATAGTTTTATAATTTTTATTGATCAAAATGTTTGAAGATACAAAATAAGACGAACTAAATACTTAACTTGTAAAAACCCTTACCATTAGCCACATATTTATTCCAAAACCTGTATTTTGCTAATGAAAAAAAAATATTATAATTAATTTAAGCCTAAGTTAAATTATAATTCCAAGTGCTAAAGAATTTTAATATTTTTAATACCCCACTCCACATCTAAATATAACATGCCTTATAATATGTTGCATCAATCAAAATTTGCAATTAAAAAGACAACAACGAATTAAGGGAATATTGCCTGCTTTTATATATATATATATATATATATATATATATATATATATGTGTGTGTGTGTGTGTGAAAATTGTCACTTTCGTAATAAATTTTATCAATAAAAAAGAATAAATAAAAAGGAATCTTCTACTATAAGCTTTTGGATTTTTGGAATGGACGGTCGAATGTGACCTTTTGAATGTGAGAGCGTTAGAGGCAAAATGGTGTAATTATTTTCTCAATTTGATGAAGTGAGTGTGAAATGAGTGTTTTTTTTCAGAGATTATGTAATTGGGTAACTTGTATTTGAAAATATGACTTTGCCAATTGTGATTTTAAGTATAATTTTTAGTTTTGTTTTTTATAAAAAAATGTATAAAAAGTTATGTTACGAAGTATGATTTTAATCAATTTTTTTTCCGATACAAAGATAGAAATTGCATTTAGAGGTACGATTTAAAGTATTTTTTTTTTCTTTTGAAATAATTCAGGAAGAGTTGTGGTTACAAAGTACATTTCAGATTTTTAATTCGTTTCTTAAAGTTTATTTTTTTGGGTTTTGTTTTATTTTTTAATTTTGTAATTTAGAAATTGTATTTAATTTTTGTCATAAAGATGTAATGTTTTGAAGAAATGGTAAAGTAAAAGTAATTTTACGTTAAAAGAAATTTAAAAATTATAGGGTAGGATTTTTATTGTCCATGTAGGATAATTATTATAATTATGACTTGTGTAGTAGTTTTTCTTGAATATTGTAATCACAAATTATGGTTTGAGAATGAAATTGACATGTATAAATGATAAAAAGAACAAACAATAATAATGTCAGCAAATCAGTTAAAGAGCTTGAACTTTCTACAATCAGACGATTCTAGTTTTTTTTTTTTTTATATATAATTCATTCTCTTCAATCATGTGAATTTACTAAATTTTGGCATAAAACTCATATTTCTTTTTTTTTGTCAATTGTCCCTAGATGCTTTCATCCCTCGTTCAGCAAATCACTGTTATAGTTCTTTCAAACGTGATTTATTAATAAGGATACATATGAGTAAGATTCTTGCTCTCTTAAAAATATAATTCAGATATTCAAAGAGGTTAATTTATCAAGACCTTAACATAACATACAATTTAACTTGAAATGACGGTTGTTTCATGAGGTATCTTGTGATTAAAAAAAATCAAATTGATTAATAAATATGTTTATGAGATAGTCTCCTATGTAAAAATATATATTTATTAATGACTTGTAATTTCTAAACTCATTTCTTTTTAACTTTTTAAAGCTTAATGGTGCAAGTGGTATACCATCTTATGGCATCCAACTTTTTCAAACCGTAAAAACAATGTATTTGTTTCTTTTTTTCATTTATTGACATGTATAAGTTTTATTGAGACGAATCATATATTGTTTACAATAAAATTTACTTACTTCATTACATGAGTAAATATTATACTATTTTGTTTTGTCATGATAATGTACATCTTTTATTTCTCTTTGATATATTTATGTGTATATCACGTGCTTAGATTTTAAGAATTTGTTTGATTAAACCAATAAACTTATTAGACTAGTTTATAAACTAGTTTAATTACTAAAACAATAGTAATAAGTATTTAAAAGTATCTTATTTTATAAATTTATACTTTATAAGTTGTAACTTGTAACTTATTTAATTTTCTTATATCACTACCTTCGTATTTGATAGGTTTTTCATTATTTTTAATTTATTTTTACATGTTGCTACTCATTTCAATTTTATAAAATCAATTTATTATTACATTTTTAATATTGTTGGGTTACTTTTTAATTTTAGATCAAATTAAAAAAATTAATATTATAAATTGAACTAACTAATGTTTCATTACATGATTCTTTATGAAAATTACAAAAGAGTGAAAATTGTAAAAATTAAATTAAATTGAATATTAGCTTAAATGGAGAAATAAAAAAATTAAATTTATTCAAATAAATAAAAATTAAATTTAATTAATACTCATTATATCAACTAATATAAATTAAATGACCTGTTCAAATAAAAAAGTCTATGCAGTATAAAATAAATATATCAAAGAGAAATAAAAGATATACATTATCATATGTACTATAATTATTTTTTAAAAAAGTCTAAAATTATAATTACATAATATATATTTTTGTATAGAAAAAGTATAAATTTCATTTGCACAATAAAACACATAATTATATCTTTTATGTTATTTTACATTTACCAATTAGTTTAGCAACTAATTTACTAAACACTTCTAATAAAATAAGCTAGCTTATCAACTTAAAATCTACCAGTTAATAGTTAGGATATTAACTCGAAGCTAACTTATCAATTACCAAGTAGCTAGCTGATCTGTTAGTTTTCCTAAACATACCTTTAAGCTATCTATTTACAATGTGTTTATTAAGGTCAATAAGTAGTTACGAACTTATTTGACTAATGAAAATTTATTTATTTTTTCTTAAAATCTACATAATAATATACTTTTATCTAAAAACACAAATTTTATTTATATAATAAAACTTATATAATTATATTATTTTATATCATTTCATATTTATCAACTAATTTTCTATTTATTTTTTCTAATATAATAAGCTTATCTATCCGTTCAAAAAGTATAAACTAGAAGAAGTTATTACCTACATGTAACGTATCAACTAGAAATTAATTTATCAACCATCACTAAATTTATTATTATTTTTTTTTTGTCAAAACACCTAAACTTTATTACCTCCTAGAAAAAAACATTAATATCAAAAATATAATTTGTAATACTGTCATCTTAGGGATTTAAGTGTTGTATTATTTTTTTTCTTTTGCGTTTAATGCACACACTCTATTTTATTGACTGATACAAATATTTTACACTTTTTTCTATTTTAAAATTTTAATTAAAATAGACGGATACGGTTTTTCAATTTAATAATGTCCATAGTAAAAATGTAATATATTATTATATTATTTTTATTTTTTAAAAATAAACGCATCCGGATTTGTTAAGTTTAAAAAGTGGTTTGACCGACTCAAATATACTATTTTAACTTTTCTTTTAAGATTTTGCATTGAGATAAGTTAGCCAGACCTAAGTTATTATAATTTTTTGTATAAAAAAGCTTTTTTTTCCATATCTATTTGCATATAATGGAAAAATAAACTATAGGTCCTATATATATATATATATATATATATATATATATATATATATATATATATATATATATATATATATATATATATATATATATATTTTTTTTTTTTTTT
>Ga0209489_103724_pt1 | contig 29183 bp, 14 predicted proteins | sample SiratrowhiteBW_FD_187527 | JGI IMG/M metagenome (GOLD analysis project Ga0209489, IMG submission 187527) | Root nodule microbial communities of legume samples collected from California, USA - Siratro white BW (SPAdes) (version 2) | ecosystem: Host-associated > Plants > Roots > Nodule | place...
GCATAAACTTAGTTTTTTTTTTTTTAATTATTTGAACATATTGTACCACTTAGTATTTAATTGGACATGTTTGATGTAGACTTTTGCAAAAGTGAAGAATCTCTGAAGGATAAGGTCATGGAGAATACCTCTCCTTATTTGAATAGATGCAGAAATTCAATAGGGGAGTCCTATCTTTCTTTCAATGGATGTGCTGATTCATTGGGGCATAACATTGTTCCATTAATGGGGGAGACGTTTCTTCCTCTGAATGAATTTATATGTTCAATGGGGGAGACTTCTATTCCTTTCAATGGATGTATAGATTCAATGGGGCAGAACTCTCTTTCACCCAATGGATATATAGATTCAATGTGGGATACCAATCTTTCATTCAGTGGATGTACAGATTCAATAGTAGTAAAGGTAAGAATGAGTTTTGATCTTATTTTGTTTTTTATTTATTTGCTTATACATCTAGCTTTCTACACTATATATACTACCATGTTTAGTAAATTTGATGTACTGAATGGGTGTTTGGTTTGATTGTTACTTCTGATTACTACTTTCACTCAAAACATTAAGATATATCTTTGATTATAATTCTTAATGTGTAAACTAAAAATTTATTTTCTTGTAATTTCAGTTTGGAAGTAGGAGTTGCGATGGCTGGATTAATTATTTTCTTATTTCATCCCCTTCATTTATGGTTTTTATTTGTGTGTGAATCTAATATACTATTTTATGTGTATGTTGGTGGTTATAAACTGGTTACTCATTGATTAGGGTTTATGATCTTGCAACATGTTAAACTGCATTTGACAACAGTCAAAACTATGAAATGTTGAGGGAAATATGGTGTTTTCTATTTTGGAGGAGATTTTAGGAGTTTCATATTACAATTATGGGTTTCAACATTGTGATCATTTATGGTTTAATTGTGTGAGCAGGCCATTCCATTCACTGAAGAACTTCATGTCAACTACAATAAACTTGATTTAGATAGAGTGGATTATTTTGATCAAGAGGCATTTACCAAGAATTGTTTAGTGCCATTGGATGATGGAGTTGACCTATTGCCTACATTAGTACACCAGGAAATAAGCAAAAAGAAGAATGTTACCCTTGTTCTTGATTTGGATGGTAACTTTCTAAAATCTCATTTTGTCCTAAAGTAATTATAGTTAGTATTTGATGAGGTTATAAACCATTATAAAATGCACTAATAAGAAGACCAAAAGTGAATGTAGTAGTTTTCAAATTTGAAGGATGAAAGAAGAACAATTTTCTTGGAAGATTGAAACCCTATTGCATTTTGTTTGTGAACTTGCAGAAACCTTGATACATTCTTCCTTAGAGAAATGTGATGCTGACTTCACATTTCAAATTATGACGGAGAGAAAGCTCACTGTGTATGTGCGAAAGAGACCCTTTCTCCAGGAATTTCTGGAAAAAGTATGTGATATGTTTGAAGTCATAATTTTCACAGCTAGTCAAAGCGTATATGCTGCAAAAGTGCTTGATGTTCTTGATCCTAATAATAAGTTCTTTGCACGACGCATGTATCGAGAATCATGCACCTGGAAAGATCGTCGTTGTGTTAAGGATCTAAGAGTTCTTGGGATTGACCTAGCAAAAGTGTTCATAGTTGACAACACTCCAGGGGTATGTTTTTATTTATTTTTCTACTGCCACATTTTTTTTTCTTCATTTTTTCTTCCATTGTTAGCAACAACATTTGTTTGAACATCATATTTAACATGCAATCTTATTATTTAGATAGATTAAATTTTATTATTTTTTGTACTAACTTGAATGTGCTCTTATTTCCATTTAATTTACATATTAATAAAAAATATATATATCGTGAGCATTTCATTTTTTACTTTGATTCCAACACCCTCATCTATATTGTTACTTTGTTATGTCCTTCAATATCATAAAACTCCACTAGATTCATATTCCTCTTTTAGAAAATACTTTATTTGGCATATTAGAAATTTCACAAAATTGTGGTTTTAATACATTTCATTTAACAATGTATTGAGAAAAGTCTCAAAATGTATATGTTGTGCTAGGAATTTTCTTTTCAATGGTTTATGATACTGAAACCTAGAATGTGTTTTGATGACAGGTATTTAGATTTCAAGTTAACAATGGGATTCCTATTGAAAGCTGGTACAATGACCCTAGTGACTGTGCTTTGCTTGCTTTGCTCTCATTCTTGGAAAAACTAGTTGATGTAGATGATGTAAGGCCAATCATTGCAAAAGAATTTGGGGCAAAGAATTAATTTGCAGTTTTATCCTCTTGGAAGCAATATATAGGTGTAATATATAATCTGGATCCATACAAACGACCCCGTCTAATTTCAACTGAGAACATGATACTAGTTAGGGTTTATAACTTTTGGTTATTTAGATGCTTTACTTTTTTAAACATTTTACTTGAATTATGGTGAAATTTTATACAAATCGCTATATATGATTTTATTGTGGCAAAATAGGTATATCCTAATATAAAGAAAATGGGAATTGCAAATAACAAATTTGGCTTTTATTAAAAGTTTAATTGATTTCATGTACTATCTTCGGTTATGTTTAGCAGTTAGATGATTTATATTTTATGCTTTGTATATGTGTGGTAAAATATTGAATTTGATTTTAGACAACATCTAACGAATGATTTTATACTCTTTATTGTTTGTGCTAAAAAGTAAAGTAACAATTTAAAACGTTCAAATTATTTATTTAAACCATTAAATAGTCTGACACACACACACACATATATATATATATATATATATATATAGTGATGTAAATTCAACCTATATAAATATTTTTTGTATTAAGGAAAGCAAAACACTCTACTATGTCGATTCTAAAACTATCAAAGACATATTGTGATCAATTCACAACAAAGAAATACTAGTTTCAGTAAATGGCAGCATTGATCAAGTTCTTTTCTATGTGAAGAAACACAACATAAGTTATGTAAGAATTAAAATAGATTAATTTTGTTAATTAAAACCAAAAACTGTTTAAATATGGATCCAGTTAAAATAAAATATTTTAAATACTATAGTTAGCATGTCAATAAACGTATTAATGACTTGAATAAAAAAATGGATCTTTATGTGGAAATATCCAATCTTGTGGAATTAACGCACTACTCAAATTATAAAATGTTTTTTTATTAATTTTTACCAAATTAAACATTTATTTTAGATAAAAAATAAAAAGGTAAAATATTATGAGATTAAGTGGCACGAGTTTATTTTTATGCAAAAGCAAAAGCAAAATATTGTTAACACTTTATTAACGATGATAAGTAATAAATACCTTTCTTTCATAAAGAATTTGTGAAATATTAATATACTACAATAGTTATAATTATAGCAAAAGTATATTTAATAACAAGTACATGATTTAAGTTGATGGGCAGAAAAATAAAATAATATTTAATATTTTTATTAATAAAATTGTAGAAAAATGATTAATTATGAATAATACAAAGTCAGGATTAGATTTCATCAATCTCCACTTTCATACATAAAACATTTTCTTTTTTTCCTAACAATAATCATTGTCATCTCATCATTATCCCAAATCCTAATTTCTTAGAAGAACAAGTCTAAGCTTATTTATTAATTCTTTGATCAATTATATAAATAAAACTTACAATTGTCTCAAAGAACTTAAGACAAAAATCGAATCATGCTCTATTACTAGACATAAGCTTTGATTTGGTATTTTAATTTAGTTCATGATTACATAAGATATTTCTCAATACCTAAAGAATCAAAGATCAAGTCACGAATCAACACGATAGATAATAACCGCATAGTTAAAATACTAATATATTGAAAGAAAAGACATAAATATGAAAACCAAAATAATTACATGAGAGTTTAGAGAGGTAAAATCTAACCACAACAAAAATGAATTTAGTTTCTCATATCATGAGAAAGCTAAACAATAGAAAAACAATCGAAATAAGAAATTACTCTTAAAGAACCATAAAACTGCTTCTAGTTTCCAAATTCATTTTTTTGACGACTCAAGATATCTAACCCTATTGTAGAGCAAATATTAAATAGAATACAAAAATTGTTGCTTGTGCTCGGCTCAGGTTTAGTGGTGTTGGGTGCGACTAAGTTTTGTTGCTGACCCAATTGGCACCTGACTCCAGTCTCATGCGTTAGGTGCATTTCCACTGAATTGCTCTTGGGTTTTCACAGGTGGGGCTTAGGTTTTATGCGTCAGGCTTGAGTTGTTTTGCCTCAAATTCTCTTTAATCACTCATTTTCAGGACTTCAATCCTTCTTCTCTTCATGCTCATTTTTAGGAAAAATAATAAGAATTAACAATCAAATCAATTTTCTGACTCTCATAATAATTTATTAACAAATGCTCACCCAATCCCATCAAAATCAATTAAGTATGCATCTCCTCAAATCACTACAACATTTTTTACTTTAAACAATAGGTGAAAAATGTGACCTAAAGTTAAAAAGTCGTGGCCTTGACTTTAGGCCATGGTTTTCCAACTATAGGGTATGCAGTCGTGGGCATAAGTCAAAGCCTACAATTTTTTTCTAAAAGTCTGGCCTTAACCTAATATAATAGGCCACACTTTTCTGCAATTATTTCGAGCCACATTTTTTCAGCTATTGCCTTTTCTGTTAATGTTTAGGGCACATTTTTTTTTTCATATTGTTACCTTTTCTATGAACGTTTAAGTAATACTTTTTCAATTGTTGCCATTTTGTTTATGCCACGATTATTTAAGTGCTACATTTACATTTAGGCCACAATTATTCAACTATTACAATAGAATTTAGATAATTTTAAGCCACACTTTTACAAATGTGACTTATTCCTTCATACCACATTTATAACATTTCTAAACAAATTATCAATACATTAAGTCACTAATTCATTTTGAAAATTATTATTATAATATAAAACTCAAAATTTAAAAATGCATTTAAATGTGCGTAATGTATTTCAAAACATAATTATTGAAAGCTATAATCCAATGTCGCCTAAAACACTTTCAAAATTATAAGAATTATAAATTATATTTAACAAAAGTATTTGATTTATTTCTTCATTTTATGTTTTCTTCTCTAAATGAACTTGAAATTCATCCTACAAAAAGGTAAAAACAAAAAATATCGACAAAGTTAGTACATGATCTTCTTCCAATTTATGAAAGTTTATATAAAATATTTCACAAACTTGGATGATTCCAATATGTATCTCATAATCATCATCATCAGGAATATGAGTTACAAGAGAGGAACGTCGAGCAACTGTACAACTTCATTGCCTAATGCTCGTGCCACCATCATTTCTTCAATATCATTCTCATCCAAATCAGGATTTTGTTGCTTAAGCACAAATTTCATCGCTACCTCCAAAGCTTCAATCTCCTTGGTCACATACCATTTATTTCAATGACATGTTCTCTTTTTAGAGCATCGATTTCTTGATTTTAATGTTGTGGGTGGCATAGTCCTTCCATAACAATCAATTTGGCCAGACTTTTCTTTCCCAAACAATGACTCAAATATTTTTTTTCCCAGATGCACTTGAATTTTCAATGGAACATTGAAGCTTAGGCTATAAGAAAATATCAGTTATGAATAAATAAAATGTATGGAGCTTTCAAACATATTTTATAAGTACAAATAAAATTACAGTTACATTTAGTGTTTCTTCATCAACTACTTTCCCCTTTTTACCAAGACGACATTGTCGAGTTGTAATAAACATTTCAGTTCTAGTAACTTCTTCTCCATCATATTTTATACTACTCTATTAATAAAAAATTGAAAATTAATAGTAAAATATATATTAATTAGAAGTATTATATATTGAGACATAACCTAATAATATCATACCAATTCAGCTCAAACTTCGACAAAGTTGACCATTTCCATACGATGCATATATTTTTTCTTGGTCTTATTCATTGCATTTCTTTCACTCTTTGTATTTTGTAGACAACAACATACACCAATATAAATGTAGTTAACAAAAATCTATAACGAGGCATTGTTGACCTCTTTGCACCTATAAACCTTAATATAAAACATTTGATTAACCATAATATATCTAACAATAGAATTTATTAATAAGCAAAAAGTCATAAACATAAAAGATATGTAAGAATACAAAAGAATAGATCAACCAACTTCTTTCTTAATAAGAATAAGTACAATTAATAGAGTAATAATTACCAAACAATTTATAATGAGGTTTTACACGAAGTTGTTTCCATCCTTGTAGCCACAAATTTGAATATATGTAATATAAATGGAAAATATTTATATGAAGGGACTTTTCGGAACCAAAATTGAAATGGATGCCCTAAAATTGAGAATACTCTAAAATTATTCTATGTCTTTGTTATTGTCAAAATAACACAAGGTTTATTTTAATATTGTTACAATATTTTTCTCTATCAATATTGTTATAAAATGATAATACTGTTAAATTAACAATATTGTTACAATATTATTCCCTATTAAAAAAAATTTATGAACACAAACAAACATTAATGAAGCACCAAATTGGCAACCACACAACAGGAAAGACTTAGGGCATTGGCCAATGTAATTTTCTTACATTGTCAAAGATTATGATATTAAATAACATGTAGAATGCCTCTTATTTTCCTTTTTGACATCTGAAACATCTAGATAGATATATTTGAAAAGAGTTTTAGGTTGAGTTCAAGAGGGGGTGAATTCAACTTTCAAAAATTTTCACAAATATTATGTAAAAGATTGAAAGAAATAATGAATTCTCACAATTAAAACAGTTTACGATGGGATTAATAGCTACACAGTAAAAGATCAATCAATTGAAATATCGGTCAGTACATCACACCAAAAATCAATCAATTCAATTTAACAAACAATCAGTTAAATTTTGCTTGGCAGAAATCCAACCAGAAACAGTAATCAACTAAAATTCAAAATTAGCAAATTTAAAATTCTCGTATTCTTATTTAAAAAATTCAATCAATTAAATTCCAAATCAATCAGTTATAGTTTTTCAGCAAATCAGTAGTACAAAAAAATATTTGATTAAGTCACAAAATCAACAAATTGATTTATCAGAATTGTACAATTGAGTAGGATAATCAAGAAATGAAACTTTTTCACAATTCATACAAAGTAATCCAAATAGGATCAAACATAGTACACAGAATGAGTGCGATACAATTTAATCAACAAATGATAATCAATGTAGTGTTGGAAAAATAACAAGTTGAATGCAAAAAGTAGTTAATTGAAAATTCGTGCAGAGACAGAAAATTATGCATAATTGAATCGCGATTCAAGATTAAGGGAAAGAGAGAGCAAAAACACAAAATTATATTGGTTCACTCTTCCTTAAGAGGTACATTCAATCCGCTTGCGAACAAGCAAAGAAATTTCACTAAAGAATACCAATGTTCAAACAATACAATCAAGAACCTATCTTACACCCTGCAAAATCATACCATACACAATGCAAACCCCTACTACACCCCTACAAAAGTAAACCCTATATAATTGTAGCCTCAAAACACCTTTCAATCAATTAAATTGAAAAGAAAATACAACTGCAACCAAACAACACAAATCAGTTGAAGAGAAAAAGTTGCAATGACTTCCCTGAATGAAAAAAAGTGAAAAAAAATAGTGCTATGCAGTCATAGTTCAGGGATGAGCTCCAAGAATCACTTCTTGGTTCCTCTTGATCAAAAACTCTTTCAGGTCTTAAGATTTGCTCTCAGTTTTTTGTTTTCAAATATTCTCAATCTTTGTCCATTACAAAAATATACTCTCACACTCTATTTTATTTGTCTTCAAAACTGTTTTAAAGATCTATTACAGTTTTGTAAAAACAATAGGTTGGAAATTGATTTAAATCGATTGATTTTTACCAACAGGATTTTCAGCATATTGTTTTTGCAAAAAATCCTTTAAAACTTTAGTGAACCGTTTTGACCAAGAAATTAGCTAGTCAAATTCTAGTTCTATATATAAAAAACATTAAGGATCATTAGACCTCATTCCAATAATATATTATGCATGCACAAAACTAAACAACACGCGCGTGCACACACACACACACTAATACTAAGTCGTCTTCAAGTCTCCTACTTGACTTGACTTGACTTCATCAAATACCAGTCTGCAATATTGTCAACAATCACCCCCTATTTTGACGAAGAAAATCCGATGTGTGTTGAGTTGCTTCACATAAACCTACATGATCTCAACTAGAAAAAATGTGACAGTATCCTGCTTAAGTTGAAATAAAAAAAATAAGCAGATTGATAAATTTACTCGGTGCAAGCATCACAATATCAATTGATTGAAACAATAAATCACTCGATTTATTTTTCTTTTCAGATTAGGGAACACTTGAAAATTATGTAGAACTTAGCTCCCCCATAATTTTAAACTTCCCCAAAATAATATATTGTCTATTCAATGCATAGTTTATTATCAAAATAAGAAGTATAAATGTATTAAAAAAATCCAATTTGTTAAGGCAATTCAAGATATTTCATTACACACCAATACCAAAGTAGAGAAATTACAAACCATATAAGTGATTGCAAGCCAAATTACAACCAAAACAACTTAACCAAACCTAATCAAACCTTAACTAGATTGAAATAGACCTAAAAACAAAATACGACCACAACAACAATAACAAAACACACTTCCTCTCCCCCATTGAGTTCATCAAATAGGATTAAAGAAACATGATGCCTAACTAAACAACAAATTAGAAAGCAAATGAAACAGATAACATGACACAGAGGAGATCCTAAGTACTAGGGCTATAGAACATCTCCGCCAACTGCTCCTGGATAACTTTAATCTGACCATCTAGATGCTGAAATTGTGCAGCACAAAACTCATAGTGAACTTATTGGTCATTTGTCATGGTGTCCAACCTTCTTAGATCCATTTGCTCAAATCTTGACAAAGGCTCTCCTCTGTCCATGGGCGACATATAAGGTATCATGACATAATTCTCTACAACTGTACCACTTGGACTAGTACCATCTCCTTAATGTTCAACACTAGTGTCGCAACCGGGGTCATGACGGGGACGACAGATGAAAATAGTTTATTAGAGGTTTTCAAAATAAGGGAGTCGCCACCATAGTTTTCACGAAAAACTATGGAAAACCAAAGAAAAACAAGGATAAGGCCAGTCTACGAAAACCGGATTGCGAGTCCGGGAGTCGGTTACGCGTGGGGAAGGTATTAGCCCCCCACGACTCCCGTTTTAAGATGATACCTTAAATTGAATAAAATGAAATGAGTGTAATTTTTGGAATATTTATCTTTCAAACAAAATATTTTTTATTTTGGGAGGGGCCCGACAAGGTTTAACCTCGCTCCTACGTAGCTCCAGGATGGAGAATCAGGGTTACGTAGTTCTATGTAGAAAATGATTTGTTTGAAATGTTTGATATTTTTTTAATTCTTCAAAGTTTTATATTTTTATATTTTTGAAATTTGATATTTTTATATTTTCATAGACTTTAGAGGGAAAAATTTCGTGTTGGATACCGCTTGACGCGCATGGTCTTTTAATTACCCAAACGAAATAACAAAATTTTCAGAATTAAACTCCGCATGACGCGAGCGGTCATTTGGATATTTAATCGAATTTTACTTTTTGAAAGAAATTCAACAACCTTCTAATTTCTAATTTTATTTAGTAATGAAATTTTTATTTATTTTTAGAATGTGTTTCTTTTTTATTTAGAAAACTATGAGATTGAAAACTAAGGAAAGGCGTGATACAAACAATAAAAGAGTAGTGTTGGAAAACTGTGGTGTTAATAAGAAGGCAGGGGTGTTATTAGGTAGGCCCAAAATAAAAGGAATATGAAACCTGGGGTGTGGATAGCGATTCTATTGGGCCAAGGCCCAATGTCACAAACTCCTTTCTTTGGCAATTGCTTAAGAACCTTAAACCTAAATTAGGTTTGGACACGAACCATGGGCATGGAGGTGCAGCCACGACGGCACGGTTCGGAAGTGATGAGCGCATCGTCGACGGTGTGAGCGGAGGAAGAAGAGGTAGACACACATATAGTTGGAGGCGCCGCCAGTTTGGTGCCACGTAGTTGTGACCATGTAGTGTTGAGGCTAAGAGTTGGGCCTCTTGGAAGAAGTGGGGCTTGGGTTGGATACCAACGCGGTTGCGGAGACGAGCTAGAGCCAACACCTCTTGGGGACATTGTGCATGTAAAGGTAAAAAAGGAGTATGAGGAGGATAGTGATCTCTTACGTGAATGAGGGTGAAAAGGGTGATGACATCATTGCATGCGTCGTAAGCTGATTTCAGCACCTTAGCCACATCATGTTGGCTGTTGGTAAAGTTAAACACAAGAGTTTCATCCACGGTGGAGGTTTTATTGGAAGTGCAGGTGCTAGGAGTACAGAGACGGTGGCTAGGACGGGGAAGAAAGGGAGAGAAGGTGGCTAAGTTGGTCGTTGTTGTCTTTCTTATTCTTCCCTCCATCATTTACTGGCTGCTGGTTGGATCCCACGCTGTCGGCGTTCACCACAAGGATCTGGCTGCACTCTTGCAGAAGCTAGCAGCACTTCCCATCGTAAGCGATCTTCTTCTGTACCTTGGTTTGTTTTTGTGCCATTGATGATGGTCACAAGGATGACGACATCGAATGGTGGTTGGTGGTGACTGTGGAGTTGGGTTCGATGTTAGTTGTGGTGGTGGAGGACGTTACAGGTGAGTTTGGATGAAGGCGCGTGGTGGTGGGCAACCACCAAGGTTAAGTGCAGCTTTAATACTTGGTGGCAGAAGGTGACCGGTCTCCTCGGCTTCTTGTCTGCGAATGATAGTGTTAATGGCGTCGTTGAGGCAGAAATGAAAGAAAGGAAAAGAAGGGAGTTTTGAGAGGAGGGACGTGGTTTCTGGCGATGGTTGGCGGTTTGCGGTCAAGGCATGGAAGGAAATGGTGACTAGAGGACGTGGTGGTAGAGGTGATTATGAGATGGTGGCGAGGAGATGTTCATGCCGTCGTCGCGGCTGGACAGATTGACGTCAGTGGTGGACTTCACTAAAGGCTGGGAAGAATGGGTTTCGTTTGATAAAGGAGCTCGTGAGAGGCTAAAGGTTTTGGCTCAGAGGATGTTGATTAGGGCCATAACGGGAACGGTGGTTGTATGTGTGTTTTGAGGAAAGTGGTATATGGTAAATTTAAAGGTTTTTTAGATTTTTTTTATTTTCTCTTTTTAACCTATTCTCTGTGAGCAAAGTTGAGCAAAGTTGAGCAAAGTTTGTCCTTCTTTGCCGAGGAGACACAATGGTTATTTGGCAGGAGACCAAACAACTTTTTTGCCAGGATTAAAGTAACTTTGCTTTTTGCTTTTTGGCCTGTGGGACCGTGAGTATTGGAGACAAAAACACAATTCTCTTTTACCATAACAAAACGGTACACGCGGGTCCCATAGTAGATTTTGAAGGCATGCAAATTTGAAGAATGAAGGAAGTGCACACGTAAATGGTCCAAGACGTAGAGAATAAGAGAGAGGATTTACATAATATATTATTATTTTTCATGTGAGTGGGGTCCAAACTTTTTGGAAATAAGAACTAAAAAGCAATCCCATCTGAAGTATAAAATTACTTTTCTATCCTTAATACATTTTCATACCTCTCCTTTTTTTCAAAACATTTTCATACCTCCTTTTTTTAAAATCGTGCCCAAGATCAAAGCAAACATTTTCTTTTCTTTCGTTTTCCTTCTTTTCTTTATTAAAACCCCACTTTGTATATTTTCTTTATTAAAGACAAGCAAAATATATTTTTCTTGTATTTTTTCTGAAAATAAGAGAAAAAAATAATAAATCTAAACAAATAAAAAAATTTAAAGATGATTTTTTTATTTTTTAATTGATCAAAAATATATATTTTTTATTTAAGAAAATGAAAATAAAAGGATAACAATAAAAAAAACATTTTTTATATTTTTTCCTAACGATAAAATTCAAATTTGATTAAATAACTTTTTGAATTTTCTATGAAAATTAACTAGAAATATTTTTATCATTTTTTTGAAATAAATTTTATTTATCCGGACGAAATTGGGTGTTGACAGATGCTCCTCTTTACTTAAATTTTATTGGATAATTTGAAAATGAAAAATTTCATATGATCACATTAAAAGTTAAGTAAAGACAAAAATACTAATTTTGTTCGGGATTTCAAGCATTTGGATCATTCCCTAAAAGAGAGGTCATCTTTTGAAGGACTGGTAAGGGAAAAGTGACGTCGAGACCTTGGACTGAGTCGAGAGGGTTACGAACCGTCACGTGTCGAAAAGTAAAGGTGAGGTCGGACCTTGTACTAAGATGAGAAGGTCACGAACCGTTACGTGCCAAAAGGTAAAAGTGAGGTCAAGACCTTGGACTGAGCCGTGAGGGTCACGAACTGTCACGTGGTGAAAAAAGAGTGAGGTTGGACCTTGTACTGAGACGAGAGGGTCAGACGCCATCACAATTTGAAAAAAAAGAGTGAGGTCGGACCTTGGACTGAGCCGAGAGGGTCACACACCATCACATGATTTTTGAAATAATGACAAGAGAAAATGATGTCATAACCTTGACCATTCGAGGACGAGAAGGTTATGCATCCAATCATGGTTGAGACCTTGACTTTATACAAAGACGAGAGGATCATATGCTATTTATTACAGAAAAGGAAATGTGAGATTGTAACCTTGACCTTTTAGGACGAGAGGGCTACAAATCTTCACTGGAGATTGAAATCTTGTATTGAGAGGATCATCGCTCCAAACATAAGGTTGACTGTGAACAGTGGGCCGCACCTAACAACATGAGATTGGGATCTTGTATGGAGAGGATCATCGTATCTTCACTTGAGACCTTATATCGAGAGGGTCTTTTCAAAAAAATGTGAGATCAAGATCTTGTATCGAGAGGATCACGAATCTTCACTGGAGATATAGATCTTGTATTGAGAGGATCATCAATCCAAACATAAGGTTGACCTTGAACCAGCGGGCCACACCTATCAACATGAGAATGAGATCTTGTATCGAGAGGATCACCGTATCTTCACTTGAGACCTTGTATCGAGAGATCTTCTATCTTTGGAGAATTCAACTTCGGTGAGTTTTGATCAACATACTTATGGAAATGCATGTATGAATGCTTGAAAACTTTGAGTTTCTAATTATTTGAATGTATACATGTGTTAATGCATGAGGCTCTATTTGTCATTTATTTTTGAATGAAAATGCATGTATGAATACATGAGATCTTATATTTTATCATTTTTTATGAGGATGCATGAATGAATGCATGAGATTCTTTTTTTGTTGTTTTTTTTTAGAATGCTTTATTTCCTTTTGTTTGAAAGTGCATGTATAAATGTATCAGACCCTATGAAAATGCATGTATAAATGCAGGAGACTCTATTTTCTTTCTTTTTTTGAATGAGAACCCATGTACGAATGCGTTAGACTATATGAAAATGCATATATAAATGCATGTGAGATCGAAACCTTAGCCATGGTAGAGGGTCACAAACCACTTTTTTTTTTTTTAAAAAAGAAATTCAAGATCGGGACTTTAGCCATGCCGAGAGGGTCACGAATCACCTTTTTTTTGGAAAATAATGTGAGATCGAGACCATAGCCATGCCGAGAGGGTCACAAACCACTTTTCGTAAAGAAATGTGAGAACGAGACCTTAGACATGTCGAGAGGGTCCCAAACCACCTCTTTTTTTGGAAAGATGCATGAAACTTTGAGTTTCTTCTACATGAAAACTTTGGAAATGCATATATGTATGCATGAAAATCTTGAGAATGCATACATGAAAATTTTTGAGAGTGCATGAATGCGTGAAATTTTTGAGTTTGCATATATTGATGGATGAAATTATGCGTGAAAATTTTGAGTTTGCATATATTGATGCATGAAGTTCTATTTTTGGTTATGAGAGTGCATGGATGAATGCATGAAACTCTATTTTTTTTAGTTTTACTTTTTGTTTGAATGAGTTCATGAATGAATGCATGAGAGTCTATTTCTTATTTTTGCTTGAATGAAAATGCATGTATAAATGTATGAGATTCTGTTTTTCATTTTTGAATGAAAATGAGATTTATTCTTCCAATGCATGTAAAAATGCATCAGACTCTATGAAATGCATGAGAGTTATTTTGATCATTTTTGGATGAAAATGCATGTACAAATGGATCAAAGTCTATGAGACTTTACTTTTTATTTTATTTTTTTGCAATGTTGACATTCAGAATCTCAAAGAAAATTTACGCTAAAGATGATGCATGAATGCATGAGACCCACTATTTTCATTTTTCTTTTTTTTATTTTGTAATTCTTTTTTTTATCTCCTTTTTTATTATTTTGATATTGACACTCAGAGTCAATTGTTCTCTTTGCCATCATTGAATTCATTTGAAATTTGTTCTCGAAAGTGAGGGATGTTGCAAATCCTGAAGTTATTGTTAAAATTGGGACATTATTGATTTTTTCCTTTAAAATATGCATGTGCTTGAATCCACAAGTGGATGAAATATGTGGGATGAAAGGTTGAAGAGGTTTGAAAGGAAACTGGGATTGCATAACCTCAGATATGTTATCATTCACATGTCCCTCTAAAAATTTTATGCAAGGTGCGAAACAAAAACAGCCTCAGTTTTGATGGATTAGTGGGTGAGCTTGATGATGTGTGAATGAATGATTTGTAGGGTACAATGAAGATTGACTGGTGCAACATTGTATAGAGAAAATTACATCCCTTAAAGAGAAAAGCAAATGGAAACTACCCCAGTTTGGGTGTGTAATGGTGAAGGATGGATTCTGGATGAAAGTTGATTTGTTTTCTTTTTTTTTTAGTGTAAGGTGGAAGGAAAGGATTGTCCCAGTATAGGGTTTTCTCATTTGGCTAGCCCTCAGTTGACTTATTAGTTACGAACAGAGGATTGTCTTTTGATAGGAACATTTCAAACAATTTTTTTTTTCTTTTTGTTACTATTTCTTTTTCTCGACCGAGTTGTTAGTCACGTCCTCTTGTCACAGGAGTAAGCTTTCAAAATCAGAGCAATCAATCATCAATCAATATGGACTTTATTAGGCTTGTAACATGGTCAGGGGTAGAAAGGTTGTTAAGAAAAGGATATGAAGGTCCAAAAATTATTTGTTGGCTTTTTTTTTAAACAAGAATCATCAACTAGGCATTGCATCAGATCTAGTCAAAGGTTCTTTTATGAGTATTTTGCTCTTTTCATTTTTTCTCATGTTTTCCATTTTCTTTGACTTCGTGATGAAAGTTTTGGCTACGAATTCACATTATCCTTTGAGAGATTTTTTTTTTAATTTGATTTTTTAAGAGTCTTTGATGTACACCTTGATCAGAGTTTCATCTTTGTGATGATCCTTGCTTAGGGAATTTTTGAAAAGAAATATTTTTTTTTGCTCAAAGAGGGTACAAAGGATGTGAATTTTTTTGGATAAAGAAACATGACCATATATAATTTCAAATCATGATTGCTTCATTTTCAAAAAGATTAACCCTGAAACAAGATTCAATGACTCCCAACACATGTCATTTTTTATCCTTTTTTTATTTTCTTTATTGTCCTTTCTTTTCCCTAGACTGCCCTAGTAGGTTTTCAATCTAACGGACCTTCGTTATTTTTTATTATTCTAGAAGATCAGGGATTAATCACTCGGCCAACCGAGAGAAACCTAGCATTTTTGCCCCAGTGTGACACTCTTCTTTTGCTATTCCTGGTGATGGTGATAGCTACTGAGGCGAATCCTTTTGTTTTGGGATTTTGGGATGAGGAAGGGCTAGAGGATTTTAGACAACATGCATGCAAATGCTTCACTAGAAATTGTCAACTTTTGCCCCTTATTAAACTGTGAAAATGCAACATCTCTGTGTCTTCAATTTTTTTTTTGTCATGGATTTAAAGATTATATCAGAGAAAACAATTGACTCATCCATGTGATCACTTTTTTTTTTATTTTTATCTTTTTTTTTCATTTTTTGACATTAATTTTTACAATGCAATTTTTAGATTATTTTCAAAATTTCTTCGAAAGAAAAAAAAATGTCATGGAATGAAATCATGATGCATGTCAAGATGTATGATGCAATGCTAAATGTATGATGAATATTTAAAGTTTGATGCATGTATAATGCATGGCTATGATGGTTGTTTAAATTTACAACACATGTCTAAATGTTTGATGCATTTTAATATTTGATGCATGTCTAAATCTATGATGCATGTTTAAATGTGCGAAACATGCCTAAATGTATGATGCATGCCACAACAACTAATGTATGCATGTGACAACTTATGGATGAATGTTGTGTATAACGCAAAATGATAATGCAAAAAAATTATGAAATAAAAAATGATATACATGCTACCATGAATGTATGAATGAAAACATGTTTATATATATAATATGTGAATGCATGTTTATATATATAATGATGAGTAACATGATATGCATCTGGCAACATGATTGACATGACCTAAACATGATGAGAAACAATGCATGTTTATATCCCAAGAGGTACTTATTCGTGATATGTAGATACAAATGTGAAAGACTTATTAATATGTATATATGGTGAGGGGAAGAAGAATGTAAAAACTCTCCCTTTGTGCCCTAAATCAGGTTTAACATATCAGTGCTTAAGATCTATGCCTGTAAATGCATACTCACATGGGATGACTCCTAATCCCTAAAGGTATAAGGCCACTAGAGCTATGGCTCACTTTCCCACATTACTCACAGCAACTGGTAAACAACTTTCTTTTGAGCATGTAAGTAAAGTAAACAAACTCTAACTGGGGTACTCGCAAAAACTGAGAAAGAAAGTACATCCTGTCAGTATTGCTACACAACCCCTTTCTATTTCTAAGTTCACTCAGACCCGGGTATAGGGCCCCACTCATGATATGTGTAAAAGTAAAGGTGTGTGTGTGAAGGGAGAAAATGCACCCAACCCCTACCTGCAAAACAATCAGAAAAGTTCCTAGACAGATATATAATAGATATAGCAGATAAGGCATGTCGTCTAACCTAGGTTGAATATTCCAACAACAACAAAATATCAATCATATATACAAAAGAGCAAAGTGAAAGATAAACATTTAAAAACAACACACTCATTTTACTTATTCAATTAAATTGGCCTGACTCTCTATTCAAATCCCTAGTGGAGTCGTTATCTGTCATAATCGGGGTCACGATAGATGAAAATAGTTTATTAGAGGTTTTCAAAATAAGGGAGTCGCCACCATAGTTTTCACACAAAACTATGGAAAACCAAAGAAAAACAAGGATAAGGCCAGTTTACGAAAACCAGATTGCGAGTCTAGGAGTCGGTTACGCGTGGAGAATGTATTAGCCCCCCACGTCGCCCGTTCTAAGACGGTACCTTTTATTGAATAAAATGAAATGAGTGTAATTTTTGGAATATTTATCTTTCAAACAAAATATTTTTTGTTTTGGAAGGGGCCCGACAAGGTTTAACCTCGCTCATACGTATCTCCAGGATAGAGAATCAGGGTTACGTAGTTCTATGTAGAAAATGATTTGTTTGAAATGTTTGATATTTTTTTAATTCTTCAAAGTTTTATATTTTTTTATTTTTGAAATTTGATATTTTTATATTTTCATAGACTTTAGAGGGAAAAATTTCGTGTTGGATACCGCTTGACGCGCATGGTCTTTTAATTACTCAAACGAAATAACAAAATTTTCAGAATTAAAGTCCGCATGACGTGAGCGGTCATTTGGATATTTAATCGAATTTTACTTTTTGAAAGAAATTCAACAACCTTCTAATTTTCTAATTTTATTTAGTAATGAAATTTTTATTTATTTTTAGAATGTGTTTTTTCTTTTATTTTATTTAGAAAACTATGAGAGTGAAAAATAAGGAAAGGGGTGATACAAACAATAAAAGAGTAGTGTTGGAAAACTGTGGTGTTAATAAGAAGGCAGGGGTGTTATTAGGTAGGCCCAAAACAGAAGGAATGGAGTTATGAAACCTGGGGTGTGGATAGTGATTCTATTGGGCCAAGGCCCAATGTCACAAACTCCTTTCTTTGGCAATTGCTTAAGAACCTTAAATTAGGTTTGGCCACGAACCATGGGCATGGAGGTGCAGCCACGACGGCACGGTTCGGAAGTGATGAGCGCATCGTCGACGGTGTGAGCGGCGGAAGAAGATGTTGACACACATATAGTTGGGAGGCGCCACCAGTTTGGTGCCACGTAGTTGTGACCACGTAGTGTTGAGGCTAAGAGTTGGGCCTCTTGGAAGAAGTGGGGCTTGGGTTGGATACCAGCGCGGTTCCGGAGACGAGCTCAAGCCAACACCTCTTGGGGACGTCGTGCATGAAAAGGTAAAAAAGGAGCATGAGGAGGATAGTGATCTCTTACATGAATGAGGGTGAAAAGGGTGATGACATCATTGCATGCGTTGTAAGCTGATTTCATCACCTTAGCCACATCGTGTTGGTTGTTGGTAAATTTAAACACAAGAGTTTCATCCACGGTGGAGGTTTTGTTGGAAGCGCAAGTGCTAGGAGTACAGAGACGGTGGCTAGGACGGGGAAGACAGGGAGAGAAAGTGGTTGAGTTGGTCGTTGTTGTCTTTCTTATTCTTCCCTCCATCATTTACTGGCTGTTGGTTGGATCCCACGCTGTCGGCGTTCACCACAAGGATTTGGCTGCACTCTTGCAGAAGCTAAAGGTTTTGGCTCAGAGGATGTTGATTAGGGCCATGACGGGCACAATGGTTGTGTGTGTGTTTTGAGGAAAGTGGCGTATGGTGAATTTAAAGGTTTTTTAGATTTTTTTATTTGCTCTTTTTAACCTATTCTTTGTGAGCAAAGTTGAGCAAAGTTTGTCCTTCTTTGCCGAGGAGACACAACGGTTATTTGGCAGGAGACCAAACAACTTTTTTGCAGGGATTAAAGTAACTTTTCTTTTTACATTTTGGCCTGTGGGACCGTGAGTATTGGAGAAAAAAACACAATTCTCTTTTACCATAACAAAACGGTACACGCGGGTCCCATAGTAGATTTTAAAGGCATGCAAATTTGAAGAATGAAAGAAGTGCACACGTAAATGGTCCAAGACATAGAGAATAAGAGAGAGGATTCACACAATATATTATTATTTTTCATGTGATTGGGGTCCAAACTTTTTGGAAATAAGAACTAAAAAGCAATCCAATCTAAAGTAGAAAATTACTTTTCTATCCTTAATATTTTTTCATACCTCCTTTTTTTCGAAACTTTTCCATACCTCCCCTTTTTTAAAAATCGTGCCCAAGATCAAAGCAAACATTTTCTTTTCTTTCATTGTCCTTCTTTTCTTTATTAAAAGCCCGCTTTGTATATTTTCTTTATTAAAGACAAGCAAAATATATTTTTTATATTTTTTCTGAAAATAAGAGAAAAAATAATAAATCTAAACAAACAAAAATTTAAAGATGATTTTTTTTAATTGATCAAAAATATATTTTTTTTTATTTAAGAAAATGAAAATAAAAGGATAACGATAAAAAAAAACAATTTTTATATTTTTTCCTAAGAATAAAATTCAAATTTGATTAAATAACTTTTTGAATTTTCTTTGAAAATTAACTAGAAATATTTTTTTATCATTTTTTTGAAATAAATTTTATTTATCCGGACGAAATTGGATGTTGACAACTAGCATCAATAGTAGAACCTTCAACTGGCTGTTGTGCCCTTTCTTCTTCTTTTGCTCAAGAAATCCAATGATTGTCATCACTTTCTTCACGCCAATTTTGTGCAATGTTGCACAAGTGATTTCATTGTGTGGCTTCACTGTTTCAATGAGTTCCTCTTCTAGCTCCAAATCAAAATACTAAATGAACTTGGAGACCAATACTACATAGGGAATTTTGTAGTTTGTAAGCCTCTTTGTCTTGCTCATGTGTTCTTTCATCACATGAATCCAATTAATGCCTTATGAAAAATACCAAAATGGCCCTTAAATTCTAAAAATTGACTTTGACAGTTTTTGACTTTCACGTTGAGTAATTTGCTCAACTCCCTTTTCAACCTTTTATTCAACATTGCATACTTCTATTGCTATAAATTTGCTTCATCAAAAATTTTCCTTGTTTAATCATATGCAACGAAGGATCAATTTTAGAAAATCTTGACAAAAACAATTGAATTAAATAGTCAACAACTTATCTAAAAATGCTTTATTGACATATTTACACTAAAACACTTATCATCCCTCAAAAATACAAATATCAACTAAAATCTAAGAATTAAGATAAAAGAAATGCTTAGAAAATATAATTAGCCTAAGAAAATGTGATAAAAACAAGTGTGACCACCGTTTGAGAGTCAGAAAAATGTAGTCTTGGATGACGACTAGGATTTGGAGGATTTCCTTTTCTCCTCTTCATATATCCATCTTTCTCCATTGTTCATCATTTTCATTGTTTTTGGGGGTAGATGTAACCTACCAAACTCTCATATAATCAATTTTGATTTATATATGTCTTTTCCTTTCAATATCAGTGTTTTGATTATTTGTTTAATCCATGTCTTATTGATTTATGGCTTGATAATCGATTCTTAAGGTATTGGAAAATATCATTTGTAATTTGGATTACTAAATGAAAGCTTGTAACTAGGAATAAAGCATGATTCATTTGTTGCCTTAAGACCCTTGTGGCAAAAGTAAGTCTTTTTTATATAATTGATCAATGAATTGACGGCTAATAGGAAAACTTAATCTCATGCACCTATTAGGGTTTGGTAATTATTGTGGGTTGACATTGATATTAGTTTGGAAATAATATAATCATTTTTATTGATGAGAGGGAGGTTTGGTGAAGTTTAACCCTAACAATTGCATTCCATATCATCTCTATCCTTTTTATGCATTCCAAGAGCTCATTAAAAATACCGTAAAATATTTTAATTATTTATGCATAATTTTATTATCTTATTATCAATTAAATATTGAGAATAAATCGTAGTCTAAATTGGTTATCAATTGTAGTTATTTTCGGGTATTGCACAAGTCCTTTGGGAGAGAACAGTATATTTATCACTTGCTACATTTGCGAGTGGTGCACTTGTCATTGGAAGTGAAAAATGCTAACAACTGAGACTTATGACACATTCACAGTCGTAACAACATCAACATCTCTATTAGAATGAGATTGAGAAACAACTTCATGTTGTGAAGAACAACACCCTCACAATTATTCTCTGAGACTTTTGACACAAATCGCTACTTGTTTTTAAATTTTTTTCAGTATGCTCCACGCACTTACTCTTATAAGAAGAAAGCTCATTACCTATCATTTTGCAAAATGAAAAGAAAGGAGAAAGTCGTTCATATTCTAAATATTTTATAAAAGAAAAATCACGACACTCTACCAAAAGTTATTGAGTAACACTACGCCTTTGTCAATTTCATAGATGCAAGAACAAAATCCTTGGTTTAAGCAAATGAGCAAATAAAACTTAAAAGCAAACTCCAACACCCAACAACCAAGACAAACCTCATATCTTTAAGAGAGGAAAATTCAAATTCATAAAACGCCTTACCCAAAGGAATAACTTTCCACGACCCTGAAGAACTGCATACCGTACTGAACTTCTTACAAAAATACATATGCGTGAGAGGTTTGTCTCCTATGTTTAACAAAATCCTACCATGAAAATGATTTCTGCAGTTATCCAGCCCTACTAAATACACCTCTTCATGGATTTGGATAGTAACTAAGTCACCCTTAACGAATGGAGACAAAAGTTGAGAAAGATGTATATTGCATGCATTGCTTAAAGCTTGTGCAAAAATTTTTGTTGTCTCCGAGGAGATTTAACCATCGGCTTTGAAATTTTCTTATCTTATAGAGACCCCCAAGGTATTTGGAAACCTGCTAGTGATGAACCCATGCAGGTAAGAAGAGCATACCCAAAGATATCTGAACTAAGTCAAACTAAAAACCCAAAAGTAAAAGAAAAAAATCTTGACAGACCATGCAAAACCAAACAACTATGCTACCCAAAAATAAGCAGTCTTGAAATGCCAACACATAACCAAATAGGAAACACCGCCAACTCTCAATCACTAGTATAAACTTAAGATTGAAAGAAGCAATTCTGCACCAGCATTGAAAAAGAGAGCAAGCAACGCCAACACACTATTGATTAAGAGAGAGAACCAACTCTCGATTATGATCACGATCACAAAAGAGGCAATCTTGAATTTGCACCAAAACTCCAACACAACACCGAGAAAGAGAGCAGGATCTATGTAGAACCAAATGCCACCAACTCAAACTTGATACCACATGATCTCCATAAGCTACCTAGAGATCACAAAGAGAGTACATCACGAAGCAACCTTGGAACACAGTCAAAACCCTAATTCTCCAGAAAGAATTCATCTTCCCCTAAATGACGTAATGTCTAATTTCTTTATGTAACTATTCATCTTAACCTGACTAATATTTTTTGGTATTCTTTTTATCAGCAAAGAATAAAATAAATAAAATAAAGTATTTGAGAGATGATCCAACCTTTGTATAAAATTTAACAAGATTGTACAACCTCCTTTCCCCTATTCTACTATCTAAATTACATGAAAATAATTAAAAACATAAAGAAATGTGTATGAAATGGTAATAACAATGTTTAATCTATATAAATACATCAATTGTCTCAAAAGATCCAAATTAAAGTTGCAAGCACCATAACACATGACATAGCTAATAGGTGATGCATTTTTGAATCATTTATTACCTCTTCTTTCAACTCAAATGCATTATTTTTTTGAGAGACTAATATGTTCGCTCACCTATCCACTGATACATGATGTCCTCTACATTTATCAATCCTTCAACATTCCAATAATATATCTTCATATTCTAGTTTTAATTGATTCTCTAGCCAGATTTTTGAAACACTCTTGTTTCCTTCTCCTCCATTATTTCTTTTATTATATGCTTACATCTTCCTTTTTTATATTCTTTTTTTTTTATATTATACATCCTTTTTGGGAGAAACTTCATGGATTTATGATCACCTAAGTTGTTAATGATTATTAACTCTATCTAATTTTATAAATTTTAGGATTAAAACTATATTTATTAAAGAAGTGTATGACATATTTAACTAAATTTGATGAATTCAAAAGACATTTTATATGTAAAATGTCTATGGTTATAAAGTCAATTATCTAGTTATCGTAATTAACTTACATTTTTAATAATTTTAGAAAAAGATAGTATGAAAATAAAGAAGATTTTGTAACATATAAGGAAAAATACTTAAACAATACCAAAGAAGGAGATTAGGAAACAAAAAAGTAACACAATAGTAAGTAGCTAATAGAAAAAGGATAACATCCAATAAAGTATAATTGCACTATAAACATTCCATATGACATATTGTATTTCTTTTACCATTATGGTTTGTTTCTACCATTTTCAAACCAATATACCAATATTAGCTTTTGTCATTTGATTGTTAGGGTTGAATAATCGAACATTAACAAAAATGTTAAAAAAGTAAGGGCAAGCACCACATCCACCTCTTTCAAAATATTTGACTTAAATCAATAAAATTGATAACTAAAACCAAACTTGATGGTTTTTTTTGGAAATAAAAAGTTAACACTACGATTCTTGATTGGAAGTGATTGAATTTTGATTTTGTTAACTTTAGTACATAGAAAGAGTTAATTATATTATTGCTTCAATATTTTTTCCCCTAAATAATTTAACATGTGTTTTTTAACCATAGTTTGTGTGATCCTTATTTTTCTATTATGTGATCCATGTTTTCAAAATCTGATTTAAATCTAATTTCATATTAGAATGCCATAAACAGGTTTTGGTTTCTTGACTTGTGTGGTTATTGATATTTATACCTACAATTCATTAATAGTGTTTGTGAAGAGTTCCTCTAACCGTTGTATCACAACTAAAATCACAGTCATCAACATTGATAATTTGTAAAAAATACTTTTCTTAAATTTCCTCACGAGCATAGAAGGAAAAAATAAAATTATTTGAAAGACAAAAGGTACACAATTTCGTGTCTAAATCTACTAAAAAAGTGGTTCTTTTCATTAATTTAAACTAGTATTTGTTTTAGTGAAAATAAACAATCCTTCAAAGAAATACACATTTTTACGGAAAAGAGTACAATTTTCTGCTCCTTTAACGCAAGAACACATATATACTTTTGTTCTTTTGAATTGAAAATTGTATAACGTCACAAGTTGAAAAGGGTACTCGTGCATTGAAAATGTATGTTATTTTAGATCGTGAAGTCACCCTGTAGATATCGCCATTTATTTATTTTATTGTTAAGAATATGTTTGTATGAGAAGAAAAGTACAGGTATATAACAATATGTTTGTTCTTCTGAATTAATTTAAAGTCAAACATTTCCCACCGTGAATGAAAAATCTTCATCTTTTCACTTCCAATAATGTTTCTTTTTGTTCCCGTTTGTTGATATCTAACACAGCTTAATGGTCGACATAATCAACGTCAAAAAGTTGGAACCTAGAAAAGTCTACAAATGTATAGTGAATCATCCCTCTTATGCATAACACCGCATTACTTAAAAATCAAAGTAAAAGATTTAGTTGTGAAAACGAAGCTAAAGATGTGGAAATTTATGTAACACGTGGCAATAATTGGTCCAATTGAAAATAGTAGCATCTATCATGAATGGTGTATCTTGCTCTTGGGACACAAAATTATGGAAAATATTAAATCCTTAAATAAAGTCGGGAACGATGTTAATTTTTTTGTTATTTATTTTGATGATTTCATCTTAATTTTTTGTGATTTATATTAAATAAGTTTAAAGAGATTCACAAAATTCAAATAACAATAATACTTTTTTTATGCAAATTCCGAAATCAACCTTCATCAATACATGATAATTTTAAAGGTATTTGAAAGGATACCTTATAATTTGTCTACATTATAAATTTTAATACATATATATATATATATATAATAAGACAATAATGTCATAGAAAAAGACAATAAAAAAAAGTAAAAGTATCATAAGAAAATAGGAAAGCACAAGTTTTGGATATAGATTATGAAGTACTTATTGTACTAATTTATGTTTAAATTTAAGTTTTACTTTTAATAAAAATAAATCTTACGATTTCTTTCAAAAAAGAGTTTGTTTTATTACTGCGAAAAGTATTGATGACTTTTCTAATGATTCAAAATTCTTGAATATGAAATTTTCCTTAAAATAGACAACCTTGACTCGTGCCAACATCTTGGTCTTTCAAAGTACAGCTTTATATTTCACAATCTCCTATGCCCTTTGCCAACTCAATCTCATCTTCAATGGAGTTTCAAATCCATCAAGTGTCACTTCTTGTGATTTTATCCATTGCTACCTTAGTTCCAAACCCGGTATTTTCATCCAATGAATGTGCTTTCCCTGCCATCTTCAACTTTGGTGACTCAAACTCAGATACAGGTGGCTTAGCAGCTTCCATTCTTGCACCAAAACCACCATATGGAGACACCTATTTTCACAGACCTGTAGGGAGATTCTCTGATGGCCGTCTCATCATTGATTTCATGGGTACTCATAATCTTGTTTTCCACTTGTATTTTAACTTACATCATGTCTAAGAATCTTATGCTTGTACATGGCTAGCTTTTTTATTGTACCAAATTAAGATTGAGTCTGCACTTATACGATGGGGAATTTTGTATTAATTAATTTAACATTTATTTATTTTTAATAATTTCATCCTCTTACAAAGATAAAATCATAGAATTGATATTAGTTTTTTTCTAAAAATCTTATATCTATATCATCTGAGAAGTTTTGATTTTGTAATCCCAGCTCAGAGTTTGGGACTCCCTTATATAAGTGCATATCTTGATTCCCTGGGCACCAACTTCTCACATGGTGCAAACTTTGCAACATCAGCATCAACAATTAGACCTCCACCTAGTGTTTTACCTCAGGGTGGATTCAGTCCCTTCTATCTTGATGTTCAGTATACTCAATTCAGAGAGTTCAAGCCCAGAACACAGTTCATTAGACATCAAGGTAAAGATAGAACTTATAAATATAACAAGGGCAAGGTTAAGTTTGTTTTTGTTCTAACATATATCTCAACAGGTGGCATATTTGCTAGCTTGATGCCCCAAAAGGATTATTTTCATAAAGCTTTGTACACATTTGATATCGGTCAAAATGATCTTGGTGCTGGCTTTTTTGGAAATATGACTGTTCAACAAGTCAATGCTACTGTACCTGATATAGTCAATGCCTTTTCAGAAAATGTTAAGGTGGTTCAATACCCTTCTTGGATATTTTATTGTGTATAGTCAGTTCATTATTCTAAGTTCACTATTGTGGTGATGAAGGACATATATGATCTGGGAGCAAGATCATTTAGGATACACAACACAGGACCCATTGGATGCCTTCCTTACATTTTGGCCAATTTTGTATCAGCTGAAAGGGATGCCTATGGTTGTGCAAAGCCATATAATGAAGTAGCTCAGTATTTCAACCAGAAACTGAAGGAAGCTGTGGTTCAACTTCGCAGAAACCTTACTCAGGCTGCAATCACATATGTAGATATGTATTCTGTTAAGTACTCCCTTTTCAGCCACCCAAAGAAATATGGTGAGCCAATATTCTCTTGTTTTTGATGACAATATTTTGAGATAAGTGCTTCAGTGATGTGCATTATTGTGTAGGATTTGAGCTCCCACTAGTTGCTTGTTGTGGCTATGGAGGGGAGTACAACTACAGTAGTAGTGTTGGATGTGGAGAAAGCATGGAGCTCAATGGAACAGAAATTTTTGTGGGGTCATGTGAAAGGCCATCAGTGAGAGTGAATTGGGATGGGATTCATTACACAGAAGCAGCTAACAAATTCATCTTTCATCAAATTTCTTCTGGGGCTTTCTCAGAGCCACCCCTTCCTTTGAATATGGCATGTCACAAAAATTATTAGTAGCTTATCCATGCAATGCACAATTTGAATTAAATATCTAGTGACATTATTCCATGTCAAGTCTGAAAAATGTGAAATTATGTTGTTTGTACCGTTTTGCTCTGGCTAAAGTAAAAGATTTTGATTGAATTAGGTTGACGAGTCTTGTGTATGATTTTGCTAGTAACTTTTACATAGAAAGGAGCCAATTTTTTATTTTTTTTTTAATTTAGGTTGTTTTAAAATATGAGAAGTTGGTCCCTCCTCTTAAATTTATTATCATTTTTATTGGCGCAGTCGAATTTATAATATCCAATTTCAGGATCGAAATCATAATTTAAGAAAATATAAGGAATTATTAAGGTTAAATTTATGTAAACTTCTATGAATTAAAAACACATTTTATATTTGTTATAATTTAAGTTATTTAATTATTATAAAATTAAATTAAACTTTTATAACTTTGAAAGCTACTGACGTGAAAGTAAAGGAAGAGTCACTAAAAACGAAGAAAAACACTACAGTATATAAAATAAACACAATAGAAGGATATTAGGGAATAAAAGAAAATAACCCCATTGAGAGTATCTAACAGAAAGACGGAAAAAAATCTTTCAAAATGGATTATTCCTGCCATTTTCACATCGAATATAAGACCTTGTTCACGGTAATAGGGTCACTTGTTGATACTCTACATCCGAAGATCTTTTGTCATTCGATTATTGGGTCGAATAACTTATCGTTTGAATAACCAAGCTAGGTTAGCCCAAAAAAAGATTGGTTAAATATCTATTGCATCAAAAGATAGTTACTAGAAATCCATCGATTTAAAATTTGGTTAAATCGATTTATTTTTCATAACTAATATTTTTTTTATTTTATATTTCAAAAACAGTTTCACTTTAAGTTTTTTAGTTTGAATGTATTTACTGATACATGAACCTCTCTGTACATGATTCTATCAACACACTACTAAAAGTTAAGACAAAGTCTCTAACTTCTTTTTGACTTTACTTTGATTGATCTTAACTTTGTTTGACTTCATCAAATGTTAAATTTGTGAGATTTTCAATATGGAGGTCCAAATATGTTCATACAATCCCAATATTCAATTTTCTTTTGTTGAAACCTCTAGTTCAATGTCTTCTTTATTCTATGATTTGGATGGCTGAGACGTATTCCATCAATTCGGCATCTTCAATTGTTAAGGAGCAAAAGTCATATTTGGAGGCAATTTAGGATTTTTATCATCTTCCATTGTTCATTTTATATGTTTAGTCTTCTCATAACTATGATGAACTAAATCTATTTTTGTTAGGGTTAGATTTAATCTCTTCAAACTTTCGTGTAATCAATATTGATCTTAATAAATATGTCTTTATATAGATGCTTTTCTTACAATATATCAGTATTTTAATTTTGTGCTTATTGATTGTTATGTTGATTTATTGCATTGATTCTTAGGATATTAGGAAATATAATTTATAATGTGGATGTGAACTAAAATACCAAATGAAAGCTTGTGTCTAGGAATAGAGCATGATTCATTTGTTTGCTTTAAGACCCTTGTGGAGATTGCAAGTTCTATTTATATAATTGATCAAGAAATTGGTGGTTAATTAATAAGTTTAGGCTCATTCACCTAAGAATTAAGGTTTGGGCAATTTCATTCACCTAAGAATTAAGGTTTGGGCAATTTTGTGAGTTGATATTGATATTTGTTTGAAAAGAAGATAATTGATTTTGTATATGAGAAAAGGGATTGGTAAAGTCTAACCCTAGAAATTCCATATCAACTTTAATCCTTTATCTACATTCCAATTGTTGACAAAAAATAATAATAAAATTTATTAATCTATATTCCAATATAGAATTTTTTTTAATCTAATTTTATTATAATTGTAATTATTGTGTTGGATTACACAAATTTTTTTGAGAAAGAACAATATATTTGTGAGTAACACATTTGTTATCATAGCAAAAAAATGCTAACACATAATCCTGGTCAAAGGCCCAACATATTGTCTTCCAAATAGCACCCTCTCTATAGCAAGAGTTTTATTCATATGTTGGTCTCATTGTTGTTTTTTTTTTTTTTTTTTAATTTACCTTTA
>Ga0209489_103725_pt1 | contig 29178 bp, 8 predicted proteins | sample SiratrowhiteBW_FD_187527 | JGI IMG/M metagenome (GOLD analysis project Ga0209489, IMG submission 187527) | Root nodule microbial communities of legume samples collected from California, USA - Siratro white BW (SPAdes) (version 2) | ecosystem: Host-associated > Plants > Roots > Nodule | place: USA...
TATATATATGATTTGTGTGTTATGGTGGATAAAATAATTTTGTAATGTGTTAAAAGAAAACTAAATAACATGCTCTAATCAACACAAATTATTTCACAATTTCCCAAGTTGACAAATCAAAAGTGTGCCAATTTGGAGAGATAACAATTAAAATACAATATATGACAATCTCATACAGATATATAAATCATGCAAAAGAAGTATTCACTCCTACCAAACAGTTGCATCACTATCTCACAAGTTCCCAGTCCACTTTTGACATGTCACAAATTTCAACACGAGCATCCTCAAACATGATCTGCAAAAGCAAAAATAAATACATATTCATATTTGATGACAATTTTCATCTAAATTGTCAAAATCCAGACAAAGAAATCCCTTACGGAATGTTTTCGAGAATATTTATCAAACCGTTTAATAACCCAAACCTGTAGCATTTTAAGAGCGAAAATGATTAAGGATATAATGTAGCTATGACTTTATCTAGTTAAAAAAGGGACAATTTTAACATACCTCTCCTTTTCAGAGCGTTTTATCCTAATGACTTCACCAATGCAATTATGTAAGCATTTTCGGTGGTCAACACGAGAACTTCCTGAAAAACCAAGTACAACAGGGAAAGGGGCATTTTATATATATAGAAGATAAATTAAAAGAGGAACTAATCACAGATTTTATGCATGTTGCTTAGTTAAGCCTAATGATGGTTGGTGCTGTGATGGATTAGTTTGCTGTTGAATATTTCTTTGTTGTCATGATTATGTATTTTGTTGAAGATTTAGACTGTGCATGTTTTTTTTGTGCAGGCCATATTTCCTCGCATATTTGGCCATGAAGCATCAGGGTAATCTATTCTTAATTTCTATCTTTGGACTGTAGACAACATTAGTCACTACTACTACTACTATTGATCCTTAGGATTTTTTCTTTGAATTTCTTAAGAAGAATTTCTTTTAGAGTTACCAATTAGCCAGAATGAGAATTGCTTTGCATCAAATACTCATGTATGTTAGAATATTACTGATGTTAGAAAGTGTTACACTATGCATGGCAATGTGATATAGTTGCATGATGGACATGTCTTAAACCATGGAAAAATGAGTAAATTTCTGAATAGACTATAAATGATTTAAGAGTTTATCTGGATAAATTTTTCGTAATAGCTAGCTAGATTCTTGCTTTATATGCTTTTGTCCCCATGGATTATTTTATTGATCTTTAGTTTGATATTGGAGATGCATTCCTATAAGGTGTGTTTTTTAGCAAAAAAATATATGCACTAAACTACTAATATTATGATTAATATGCAGGAAATCCAGATTGATGACTACATAACACACAATTTGCCATTTGATGACATCAACAAAGCTTTTAATCTCATGAAGGAAGGAAAGTGTCTGCGCTGTGTTATACACATGCCAAGATAATACCTGAAGTTTCTTTTGTTTTATTTTTTCTAATAAGAGAAAGTTATTGTAGAAATCAGTACCCCATGGAAAGTAGAAACTTCTTTGCATAGTTATCATTGAACATTGGTGAGAGTTGAATCTTGTAATGGCAATATTGATTATGCTATTCAACATCAGTATATGTGTAGCACAAATATATAACACAACATTACTACAACTTACATGTATTTTTCTTTATTGACCTTTAATTATATATTCATATTAAAAATTAAAAAATGTACATCTCATATTTAATTTTTCATTTATTTGAAACAAATCAATTTAATAGTATCATACAAGGCAGAAAGAAAAGGAAGCAAAATAAAACAAATTTGCCACTTAAACTGTCTATTAATTATTTGATAATGGCCCAAAATAAAACACAGTTATGTTATTTACGCAATAATGCTTGCAAAGGAATGAAAATGGACCTTTTTCAAAGTCTCCTTAGATTAAGTCTTACTTTATTATCTTAGGTTTGACACTTTAGCATGTAGTGCAGGGAGACTATTTAAATTAATCACAGAGATAAGATAAATATATAAATATTTAGGGTTTAGGGTTTGTATATAATTATATATCTTTATGATCACCTTCATTTTAAACTATTAACACGTTATTAGTTTACAAATTTATAATTTATTTGTTATTACTTGTTATTAAAGAAAAGAATATATATATATACATATATATATATATATATATATATATATATATATATATATTCATGCATCGATATTATATTATAATACTAAAACATGTTATTATTTAATTTTTCTTGCAACATATAAATAATTATTTGATGTCATATAATAACATAGATTAAAATTAGTTTTTTTTTTTTTTTTTGGAAAAGATGAAAGTAAATAAACCTTTTCACGAATATTAAAAATTAAAACTCGTTTATTTAAATGAGTTAAAAACGTATTTAAGTGTGTGTACAATTATATTTTTCTTTCCTTATAAAGCAATTTCGAAATATTTTAATGAAATCATGTAATATTATTTAATAAATTATTTTCTCCTTTTATTATGATATTTAAAGGTGTACTCTAAACTTGGGAAATCTATGACATGCATATAGTATTATCATCAATTTATTGATTTCATAGATCATGGATATTCCATGAATGAAGTTTCATCAAATTTTGGTGATCTGTTAGTATAAGAGAAAGCACATTTTCATTCTCTCTACACATTTTAAGCTATGGCCTCAATTAGAGTAAAGACATTTTTCTTATACCATGATCTCATTCTCTATATTTTTTTTCTCCCATAGCCAAAGCATCTACCTAGTAAACATAGATTCTATTTTATAACTTTAAAGAAAAATAAAATTTTATTTAAGTCTTGTTCTTATAGCATATCTCAATTTAATACAACTTTTGTAAAAAAAAATTAAAATATAATATTTTTGATTATTTTGAAAATTTAAAAAATTTTCTAGAATAATATAAATGTTGAAGATTCAGTTTTAAAATGAGTTTGGGAGGAGACTATTAAGCAAGATAGCTGAACTCTTGCACTCTCTTTAACCAACCTAACAGGGGAGAACTCAACTACCGCAGACATTTAAAAGGACCATTGGTGTATAGGCCAGCCAAAGACCGATCTACTTCTCAATGGCCAATAGTTGGCCTTTTCTGCCTCCCTCAATGGAATGACCTAATCGCCCTTCGGAGTATCGGATGGTCACTCAATACCATACCCAAAATGTGTACTTATTTTCTTATTGAGATCGAAAATAATTTCATAAGAGAAGATATTGTTAGTAGAAGAAGGGGAGGTAGGGGAAGAAAGAACTAGAAAATATCTTTTTTTGTCCCACAACGGCGAGCGAACTTCGATAGAGTTGAAAACAGATCTATATGATATAAAGAAACTGGCAAAACTGGCAGAAGAAGCAGAAAAGAAAAGAGATAGAGTTATCCCATTTAGCAAAAATCGAATTATGTCATGTAAGAATGATATAAGAATGATAGTTCTGTTCGGGAAATGATAAAATCGTCACACATCTGTTCATTTTGGTTTTATATTTTGCATTATCATCTATATCTCTTATTTATCTCTTATTTTGGTGGTATGCTTTTGCATTATCATCAACGATTTTCTTTTTTACTCCAAAATAATGCAGCAGAAACTATCTGCAATTAAATTAGACAGCATAAAAGAACCAAGTTACTAACAAATCTATGACCACGAATTCAAAGAATCGTGAAGATAAACATCCTATCAAAAGTGTTTAGAGAAATATATTTTCTGAACAAAAGAAATTGACAAGATCCTATCTTCCCAGTAGATTTTCTGAACAAAAGAAATTTAAGTTTTCTTATTAACCACCGGTAGTATCAAATGCAAATTATTGTCAATTTTATAGTTCCCTGTCCTTAATCCCTTACTGCTATGCTATGAACAAATTGTCTTGCCTCCCCTGCATGAGTTTGTTAACTTCATTAGCCTCAACTATTTAAGCTCTCATTTATTGAATTGTTCTTTGATCACAAGCTATATTTTTTTGTTAATGCCACGTGATTCCTTGGCTAATTTCTAATCATATTTTTGTTTCTTTTCATCATACTTCCGCTTGATCTTAAATATATCGAAATGTTATGAAATTCTCTATAACAAAGTTTACCTTTGAGTTCCAACTTATATTTTCTTTGAAAAATAGTGAATAAACTATTGGCTAAGACTCTGGACAGCTAATTTTTGGGATGTGAACAAGCACATATCTGACAAGTAGCTTGTTGAGATTTTGGTTCTGCTTTAGTAAGAAAGCCGAACTTTCATTCAAATAGAGATGTTTTGGCTTATTATTTATGATTGAAGTTGAATCCTCACATCGCAAAGAAGAAAATAGTCCAGTTAAATATGTCAATGGAGGTCTGCAATCCTTGTACATGCAATTTTATATTTTATAAAAGCCACTTAAAATTGAATATATTTATGTTCTATTTTCGCAATTGCTGTCCTTCGAAGAAGGACCCTGTCATTGGTCGAGAGGTTTGAGAGAAGGTAAAAAATTAAAATTGATGAAGATCAAAGTAATGTATTCCTCCCACAATAAATGAAAAGATAGAAAAAGTTTACAATGAAGATCAAATTAAAGCATCTCCCACATTCACTATAGTATGCTAGAGGAGTGAAAGAACTCCCATCAAAACAATCTGTTCTCCATTCCCAAGACGACAATATTTGAAACTGATAAATCTCCTTACACACTGGTAAAATTCAATCTCCACTTTACAAATTTTGATACTAGCATATCCACTGAGCTTCCAGGTGAAAATTATGTGTTTTTTTTTTTCTCATTTTTTTACTCATACTTCCAGGAAGAAAAGAACAAAATTATTGAAAAAACTGAAGACTGAAAAAGCTGTTCTTTCTTATATAGCAACGCAGTTATCGGACATAATGTTTTCTTTAAAATTTTACAGTAAATTAACATAATGGAGTCTAATGTTTTTTTAGAACTTTACACTAAATTATCTCAGATACGTTATTAGTAATTTCAGATACGTTATTAGTAATTTTTAATTTACATTTTGTGAAGAAATTTTAACACTTGTTTAATAAAATTTTATTATATTCTTGATTAATTTTTAATGATATATATTTTTAATTAATTTTAAAAATTATGTTTTACTTTTAATATTATATCATGATAATTACGTTAAAAGAAAAAAAATTAAACAATAATTTACAATAATATGATATAAATGTTACAGATATATTAAAATAAAAATTTAAAATAATATATTATAAAAAAGAGTATCTTTCCCTCCCAAGTTTCTAAACCACCTATCTACCAAAACTCATTCTGGGCCTCACAATCAGTTCAATTAGGGCTAGTTGTTAAAACAAATCTCAAATTAAAAATTCAACATATAATAAAGATTGGGTAGGTGAATTTTTCAATTGATAATATCCAACATTTCTTATTTGTTTGGAGGAAAGACTTCTGGTAATATATTTAAGAAATTATTTCGCTCCTAAGAATACTAACTCAGATTTATTTTGTAAGAATAAATGTTATTGGACAAAAAAAATGTACAAATAGAATATATGACAATGTCATACAGATATATAAATCATGCAAAAGAAGTATTCACAAGTATTTCCTAAAAAACAGTTTTGACATATTTTTGACATTCATTTAACTCAAAATGTGTCCCCTTTGTTTCCTTTTATCTTCCTAATTTATGTACAAATTTGTTTCCCTGTAAAAGACTGTTAATCAGATCAGCCCACCCTATATAGCAATGTCCAGTTGTACTATTAATTCAGAAGTAATATTCAAAACTCCACCTCTACCTCTCCTCAAGAATAAGTGATTACCCATTAAATGAAAATCATATTTGTAATTTTTTATATCCACTGTCAAGTGTCAACATATTTAAGAAGTTTTAAGGTAATTCACTATTTGTTTAAATTCGCTAATAAAAGTATTTTATTTTACTGTTTCCTTAGGTCTTTCAAAGTTAAAGATACCATTAACATAAAAAAGTCCACAAAGCCATATTCATCACACAAAATTCTTAAATAGAGTAACAATAATAGACACTCCACCATTATTATTATGAGTTCTTCAAGACATTTTTAGTAATTTTTATGTGGCATTAAATTCAAAATTAAAATATTGATTGGAAAAGCATGACAATTAAAAATGTTTTTAGGCTAATTCAATGTGACATTCTTATTTAATATGAAAAAATATATACTATGATATTTTAAAAATAATTTAATCCATGACCCTTTAAAAATTTTAAAGCCTTTCCTCCAATCAATCACCATCAGAGGTACACATGGGTCATTGCAGTTATTTTCTCCATATATTTACTTTGCCTCTGTTAAAAGGAATGCACTTTTATGGCTATGCTTTTACCCTCACCAATCAGAAGGAACATAAGAACATGACTTTGTGTTGTGCAGTTCCCAAACTGAATAAACCTGACTTACAATAATTTATGAAAAGTAGAAATTATTACACAAATGATTTAAATATACAGTTCCTCTTCTCTGTAACATATATGTGTGTTTTTATTGATTTATGAGATAATTTTATTTTAAAAAAACTAAGGTGGTAATTTCTATATTTCAGAAATATATCTTAATTCATAATATTTAATTTTTCGTTCATCATTATCCACAGAGAATACAGAGAATACAGCATGTCACTGTACCATGCAGAAGATGACAAACTTGGATATTGTCATGTACTTGGAATGCAGAGAAATTATGGCAATTCAATACAATCAAGATTGAAGTTGGAATTTCGATCTCTGAAAACATTTGGGGATCCCTTTTCAATTGAAAAATTGTTGTGTCAGAGGTGGCACATGACTTACTAGACTTCATAATAATGTAAAATCTTAAAAAATAAAACTGTATGTATTATATATATATATATATATATATATATATATATATATATATATATATATAAATTCAGGTATTTAATATATGAGTAGTAAAAATAAGAAACTTGTACATCGAATAAAAAAAATAACTTATAAACGAAATAGTTTTAGGTTGAAGGTTAGGTGAATTGTCTCATTCTTTCTCAATTTTCTCAACTATGATAGAGAGGAGTTAATGATTTTTTGTTTTAGATTAAAATTTTTATAATATAGAAAATACGAATTTAAGGTCATATTATAGTTAGTTTTGTAGTGTGGTCGAGGTTTTTATCGTAAATTACCTCACAAAGGTCATATTGTAATTAGTTTTGTAGTGTGGTCAAGGTTTTTATCGTAATTATATTTTATAAATTATCTCACAAAAGTCATAAATAAGTGATTATTTTGTTCAAAATATGTTAAATCAATAAAATGACAAATAAAGTGGTCATGCACAATATTTTAATTAAACATTTGTTAATTTATTTTCATCGGATAAAAGCTTATAGCACAAATTTTATCATTAAACTCATTAAAATAATTTAAAAGGAATTTATAAGGATCCCGAACCATTTTCAAGGTATGAAGTACGACCATTCAAATCAAGTTTATCTTTTGTCTTTTCAAGAAGAGTTTAATACGATTAGTGTTACAAATAATTATCATTTTGATTTAATTTCAGACTTCCTAAATTTAATTTTAAAATTAGATTAGGCTAATAAATTATAAGTTTAATATTTATTTTCCCATTTGAGACCAAAACAGAAAAGAAAGGTGACAATCTCACATTTATATAAATCACCTTTTATTTTTTATAATAAAATGATATAATTTTGATTATGAAGTTATCCAATATCAAACAAAAGTCTACAAACAATAGAACCATAACTTTTATTTTATTCCATCTAAATTCATTTCATTCCACATATCATTAGATATCTAAGCATAACCATAATATGTTAATGTAAGAGAAAACAAAACAGAAAAAAGGCCACATTTGAACTTTGAATGGGATGGGGATGGAATGAAATATACAATTTCAAAACCTAAACAAATTTTTGTGAACCTTTGGAACCAGTCGACAAGTCAATGAAACTCTATTGGATGATCTTGATATGTTCTTACACTCTTCCTTTCTTGTTGCATCCAATGTATCCTCTAAGCCAAAGAAGTCTCCATCTGATTCCTTGTGTTTCAGAACTTGAGTCTCATTTACAGCCTTAAAAAGGACAGATTTCGAAGCATGAGAAACACATATTTACAATGAATTATTTTGGATAGAAACAGATGAAGTACCCCATTGTAGCAATGTAGCGTGGAGTCTTTTATACCATGTAAATAATCTGTGATCACACACAAAATGTGATTAAATTTAACCAAGAACAAGAAGAGATTAAAGTTTATCTTCCGACTTCAAGTTTGCTGAAATGACATTATTAGGGTTAATCATCGTATTCAAGATATTATCCGTTTTGGAGCTTAGAACTCCGTTATGGTTTTACCCTTAAAAAGTGTCTTAGAGGATTGAGAGAAGAAGATGTATTTAAAGAGACTTTGACCTCGACTCTTAAACAAAGTGAAAATAGAGTGTACCGGAACAGTTCATAAATTTGTTTCTAAATATAGCATTACACAAGGGTTTACTATAGCAGTACCTGAGTATGCTATGTCCTTGAATATCAGTAAACTGCGAGGCATCAATAAAACAGAGAAAGGGTGGTGATCATCAAGCCACTTATCTTTCCCAATCTCAAAATCAGAATCTTTGTCAGTACCATCTTGGGAATCCTGTTTGAATCTTGCATGAGGAGTGAAGTCCATGACAACAGGAGACCCAAGTGATAGAATGGCTACTACTGGAAAATAGGCAGGTCCATCTTGATGTGGCTTCAAAAGAAGAAAAAATCATTAGGAAATAGTAAAATACACACAAATGCACTGTAGAGCTCACTTGTGTTTCAAACAAATAAACACAAAATCAATAATGAAATATTACATAATCTAAAAGGAAGAACAAATAAATGGCCACAAGCAGGGTTGAGATCCAGGACAAACCATTATGCCTTGATTAGGCTGGTATTCATTGATAAGAACATGGTTCATTGGTGATGGGAATAGCGCAGATTCGTCATATATTTTTTGTGTGAGATTTGTTAACCATGGAGGCACTGTATGAGAGAGAGACTATTGATAAGTTAGCAGCATATTAAAAAAACAAAAGTTCCTTGCACAAGACAAACTTGTGAACACACTATTATCATGTATTCCCCCTCTTTAAAAGTTGGTCAAGTTAAAAAATAATCAAGTGAAAAATGAAGATCAATGATAACAATGTTTTAATCATCTTCAATTCATATTCAATAGTCAAAGCATTTTGCCAACAAAGGAGAGAAGTTCCAGAAACAGCCCCAAAAGTATAGACAAAGGCAACAACAAAATGATTCAGTCCATACACTCATGAACTAAGATGATGACAGAACCATCTAACAACTTTGAGTCCGAACAACAGGAAGTGAATCAACAAAATATACCTGAACTACCCTGCTGCTATTTCTGGTGTGCAAATTTTTTTCATTTTGCAGCAGGTACATAAAAAAGGTAAAGCAAAAGTAACTAAAAGAGTGGCATAACAACAGGTCAACTCAGTCGTCACTGTTAGAAACTATCAAAATGCAGGCTTCTCACACCTGCAGCATAGAGGTTTCTCACATCCAACAGAAAACATTGCAGGTATTTCTGCAGATAGCATATCTAGATTATAAAAGAATTGCATATTTCCTCACTTACAAACTTGAGGTAGAAGGCCTTTCTCATGGACAACACCACCTGCAGTGAACAATCACCAGACAACTGATAAGGAAAATTTCACTTCAAATATGCTAAGTCTTTGTAACTATATTCATTGTATGAGGGGGAAAATATAAATATTTGCGACCAGTGCATGCTCAAATTATTTAGAGTGTGTTTGTTTGCGGTGTCCTCTTTCCGAGGCATGTTCAACACTGACATGAATCTTTCTATTCGAAGTTAGACAATAACTATTTAAAACCCTGATTCAACCCCAACCTTAAAGATTGCCTTGAATGAATACAGGACCAGTTGTAGTATAGGTAAGAATATGAATACCTGTACAACAAAATTTCTAAAACTAAAGAACAGAGGATATATCATACAGAAATATAAAAAGATAAACATCAAAGTATTAAAATAAAAAAAGTAAGTAGCATTTTCATAATATTCTAAGTCAGGTGGGAAAAAATTTAAGAACTTGGTGTTATCTGTTATGCATTATCAGGTACATAACCATGTATGCATACCTAATAAGTACTTGTACAAGCACGAACAGCTGGTACAGGTACCATAATGAATCATGGCAATAACTGAGTAGATAAAAAAAATGGCATAAAGTTCTATCATAAATCATATCATCAATCCCCCAAAACAGCCAAAAGGAATCTGCTGGGTACTGTAATACTTATAAGGCAAGTTCAATTCCCCAATTCACTTTTTTCCCCATGATTCACTTCTCTCTCAACTCCAACCTTCCAAACTTCGGAATATAAGCTTATTGTTCACATTCCAGATAACTATTTACCTCTATATCTGTCTATTCTACCAAAAACAAGCACAAAGAAAAACTAAAAAGTGATGAATCATACCCCAATTCTGTAGCCTTCTATTCTTCAACATCTTCCACTTTGATGCAGGGGCTTCATAAATCTAACAACAAGCAGAAACCCTATTAAAAAAAATGAATTTTTAAGGAACATTAGATAGAACAATGAGAAGGAGAATGAGGTTGAGTACTACGTTGTTGAGAAGAAGGCTTTGGTCACTGTCTGTGATAAAGTCAGGAACGTAAAATAGAGTTGGCAAAGACCCAACTTTGTACTGAACCAAATTCTCTTTTTCCTCCATCACTGGCAAATCAAGGTTTTTCAATGTCTTCAAAAAGGAAATAAAAAGAGAAACTTTATCACAACAGTGTGTTAGCAATAAGCATGCTAGATATTTAATCATGTATACATATCACAGGATAATGGGTTTCGAAATTTGAGAAAGAGGGAAAGATAGAACCTGTTGGGGCTGCCGGAGGTGTGGCGGCAGCGGCGGAGAAGAGATAGTCGTTCGAGTTTGGACGGTGGCTGAATTGAAGAATCACAGTTTTACACAAATGGACATATATAAAAACTCAATTATAATTAGTACGTAGAAAATGGTAAACTTAAATATTAATAAATTTTAATTATTTTTATAATGTTCAATACTATCATTTAAAATATTTAAGTAAATGATGTTTTTTATTTTTACATTTTTTAATGAAAAATATTTTAGGATATCATGTTTATAAACATAATTATTAGGGTTAAATTTATTGATTAAACCTTATTTATTAATAATAAATTATTAAACCTTATTTTTACTCTTGCATTTTCTAGGTGAAAAATGCAAGTGTCATCTATTTTTTAATTTTAATGTTATAATATCGATTTGATTATACTTTGTTTGAAAACAAAATTTATTTATTAACTTTTATCCATAGTAATTTCAATTACAAGATTCCTCCGACCAAACAGTTGTTAAGGTTCCAACAACAGAGCATGATATTGTTTTTGGAGCCATGCCAAGACTCTAACAATGGCACACAAAACCCTTTTAAGACCAACTTTCATTCTCACTCTCACACTCCACAAAACGCCCATTTCAGTTTCATACCATGCATTTCGCCGCTCACAGCAACAACCCTTTTCCTTCCTCAACACTCACCCAATCCCACTTCCTCCAACAGCAAGAACAACCACCAACACTCACACCCACTTACGGTGCTCCAATTTCAGCACCACCACGACAATTGAGGGTTCCGAAAAATGTTACCTTCACCTCACGGACGAGGATTTGATGCGGCAGTGCGAGATGGGCACCTTCAAGACCTCAGGACCAGGTGGTCAGCACCGTAACAAGCGTGAGTCCGCAGTGCGCCTCAAACACCTCCCCACAGGAATCATTGCTCAGGTTTCGCCCCTTTCCACTCTCAAAATCTCATCTTTATTCATTTCTCGTCATGTGGTTGTTGTTGCTTCATTTGTTGATTGTTTAGGCTTCAGAAGACCGCTCCCAGCACAAGAACCGCGCCTCTGCGCTGAATCGCCTTCGTGTTCTTATAGCTCTCAAAGGTATGTCTTTCACTGATTGTGATGGTAACCAGAGGATGTGAAGGATATATAGATCATAGGAATCAGTTAAATAAAGAGTATAATGTTGAACTGATAAAAGATTCAGAAAATGTACATGGTGCTCTGATTCATGTTAAATTGTTGTGCACTAACAAGTAACTAATCACATCAATTTCACTAAAAGTGACTTACTCTAATAGAGTTTTACACTTCTACTAGTTTTTTTGTTTGCTTGCTGTTCCGAGTTTTTGATTCTTTGATTCATTCATTGTTTCTTGTGTCACATTGCAATTTGCACATAATGAATAAGCTAATTTACAATTTTTTTGCATGAGACTGCTGTGCCCAAATTGAGTGCACTAGTTAAGTGTGAGGGAAACCTCTCTTTGGCTTGTTTGTTTTAGTTTTACAAAGGACTAGCTTTTGGCGTTGTTGTCACTAAGGTGAACTTTCAATTTTAATTGAGAAAAGAGAAATGTTTGTAATAAGCTCTTTGTTTTTGGCTAAAATTATTGGAATCCATATAATTTTGTAGGTCTCCCTTCTTATTTATTAAGATTCTCTGGTGATTGAGCTGTTTCTAATATATTTTAACCAATAATAAAGGGTTAGAAAGATTGTATTAGACATTTATTGATATTACTCCTCTTGGATAATAGTATAAAAAAACATGTAACGAATAGCAATTAAGTACTATTGTCCTTTACCAATAGCTCACCTTCGTCCAACTTTGGAAATCACAGTTCTTTCTGTGGATGCAAATGCCTTTAAGTTTTAGTGAAGTGACGGACTAAAGAGTTGAACATACATTTTCAAGGACTAGAGTGAGAGTCTACGCAATAATTTATCCTAGTCTGAAATAAATATGGTTTTACCGATAATTAGCTACTGAAAGAAGGGAATGGCTCTGAGATCCCCTTGTTAATGTATTGAATTGGATACCAATGAAGTTGGATCAGAGTTCAATCTAGCTCAGGGTCACAATTTGATTGGTTCAACAAGTTAAATTGGTGCTTGTTGAACATGAATCATTTGAACTAGGTAACTTATTTAAGTATAATCAGACTGAATATATACTGGTTCACAGTATGATTGATTGAACTGACCACTTTGGTCTGTGGTTCAAAACATTGACTTTCAAGTGCTATGGGAAGAGTTTTATTTCTCCCCTTTTCATACTCAGGATATAATTTACAATGAGATAAACAATCTTTTTGCTTATAGTAAGCATTAAGCAAGGCTTTTTCTGATATAGCATGTTATTTTCTTGAGCTAGTCAGGAAAACAGTGGATCTTGATCCTTATTCACCGCCTCGAGAACTTCTTCAGATACTTCCTCCCAAATCATCCATTAGAGGGTCAGATTGTGGTCCACAAATTGGACCTAACAACCCAAAATTTGCATTGGTATGTTGTTAGAGGCATGTGTCTCTTTGTTCCTTGCTTTTTATTTATTTCTTCTTTATTTACTAGTATAATCACTCTGCTAGTTAAAATTTGAAATCTACTTGCAGCTGAACTATGTCTACTTATGGTCCTTCTAACAGGGAATGCAAGCCCTTTTGGATCTCATTTTTGCAGTTGAGGGTTCTGTCTCGGAAGCTGCAAAATATCTTGGGTATTTGATATATGCATTAAGTATGAGTTTTTCTTGGCCTGTTTTCAAGCACATGCACCTCATTGGTTACTGTGATCATGGTATTCAAGATTCATAATATTTTATTTAGAGGGTTACTTTTGGGTGAACAAATGCCTTTGACGTGCATGTGAATAATTGTTATTACTTGCTAATGAATGTATGCTCAGAGATTTGATTATTGCTGTACAAGTTGACAAAGAAAATACACAGTAGTTTCACTCTCTCGTTTAACTGAAAAATTTGCCCCTTTATTCTAGGCTAATGTTAGATGTTTATTTTAGTTACTGGCTTACCTATTAATTTGGTTAAACTTTCCTTTAATTGCTTTGGTATTTATTAATTCTATTGCAGGTTATCCACTGGGGCACTGTCTCGGTTAATCCTCTCTGACGATTCACTTAGAAAGGAAGTAAATGATCTGCGGGCATCAAAGGTATACCTTCTGGGAGATTCTCTTGAATAACAGCAGTATTTTAACTAATCACGTAACACTTTATTAAATAAGTAGTTACATAAAATGAAATGCATTTTAGATGGGATTGTTAGCACCTGATTCCCAATTAGGAAAAATAAGGAGGGGCCCAAGGAATCAAGTGGGCGAGCCCCTTTTAGCTATTAATTTGGATTTGTACTTGATAGTAGACCATGTTAGTAAAAGAGTAAAAGTGTAAAACTGTTACATCAGTTTATCAGTTAGATTGCAAAAGCTGTCAATAGAGATCAGGGCATGTCAAGTGAGCTAGTTAATCAATGAGTTTTTGGGTGTGAGAGACAAGACTCTTGAACTAATGGAGGCTTTTATAACAACACATTCTTGCTCTTCTTCAGTTTGGGTTCCCCTGGAGAAAGATATTCAATTAATTTCTACGTTTTGAAACAGTGTCTATCAAGGACATGCTTTTATGATGTTATATGTTCAAACTAAAAATATGCCCAATAAACTGTTTTTATAGTAACAAAATATGTAAATATGTTATAATTTTCTTTCTATTTATTAGGAAATGAGATAGTTGAGAGATATGATTGACATGGATATTTACAATCTAGACAGAAATTCTGTTATAAATGATTCATGTATCTCAATTTGTTATCTTAAAATTTGAATTTTGACCTTTTTACTGTATAAAACCAACTTGTAAAGAGAGAAAAAAACTTTCCCTTATTTTGATTTTGTTGTGGTTGTATCATTTGTCGATATGAGATCCCTAATATATCCAAGTCATACAAAAGATTAGACATCTATGGATGATCAGATACTGATTGGATAGCAAGTGGCTTAGTAGGTCCATCAATAATCACTATGATAAATTTTGATATCATTTCACACATAAGTTTAAATCTAACTCAATCCTACAAAACAATTCGTTTGGAAAATGAGGATTGCTCGGTCCTCACTTGTATATATTACTTTGGCTGTCATTGAACTTCGGATCTTCAACAATCTTTTATGGGGTTAAATGTTTTGACAGAAGCTAGGAGACTATGATTTTCTTTTGTGAGAAGCTGATACAGTTATGTGCTGTATAGACCTGTGTTCGTTTTTTGCTAGAGGCTTTTTTCATACAAAATTTTGTATTGATTCATCAAAAAAGTGTTTGTATTGAAGGATATTATTAGGGGATTGATTGATTTTTACAGCTGAAGAAATTGGTTTTTATCTTGATATAGCTGCGATTCTAATTTTTAAAACCCTTGAAACCTTCTGGGAGAGACTTGCATCAAATTAAGGCAGGTAGAAACTGTTAGAAGATGAGTATCTTTCACGCTTTAAGTTCAAGCATCAAACGTGGGTGGATGCAGAATAAGTGCTTGTAGCAACCAATAATTAAGTTTTTTTTTTTTTTTTTTTTTTTGTATGTGCGAAATGCTGAATATTCTTATTCTTGGAAAGACTAATATATTCTCACATTTGCTTGGAGGCAAAGATCATTTCAGGAAATGGAACATCACAACATTGTTGTCGTTGTGTGCTCCAGCAAGAAACCTCACTCCAAATATGATTTAAATATAAAAAAACCTTGTGATGCGTCCAGTTCCATTCATTGGCTCAAAAGGGTACCTGTCTGAATTATTATTGCTATCGATTAGTCTTTCTATTTACTATAGTGAAGGCTCAATTTTTAATGCAGATTATATTTTATATATTTTAGTTATTTCATTGCCTTGTACCCTGTTTAATGCTGGGAAATGTTTTGGAAATGCAAGACATAATCTTTGGTTGGGTATCCAACAGTGACATGCTCCCTTATTGGCTATTCTATAATTTTAGTCACTAAACTACATTCAAATTAGATAATAGTTCTTCTGTTATTAGACTCGATCTTTTCCTTTTCGTATAGTATTGTTATATTTTGTTCTCAGCTTCATAAGAAAATTCTATATTCATTTTATCTAAGTACTGGGAATCTACTTTTTGAGCGTGAACAGGGTATGAAGCCTCTCAAGTAGAAGAAGCTCTCAAGTTTCCATCCCTTATGAAGGTACAATCTGTTCCATCTCCTGCTAACCACACACCAACAAATTTGAGTCACCATTTTGGGTATACTTACAGAATAAAAAATGAAAGAGAAAACCTTCAATTTCCTTAGAAACTGGTCAGATAATGGAAATTATGTTTCTACTAATTTTCTATTAAGTGATACTACTTAACACTTGAAATAAGGGTACACCATAGGAGTTTATCATGAAATTTTACTGCAGTTGCTAGATCTCTTAAGTTCTATGTTTTGCTTAAATTAGGAGTAGAATAGAGAAGACAAAAATATAGGAATACGATGAAAAAATGTGCTATATGGACAAATAGAAAAGAAGAAAAAGTATAGAGGGAAGTTCTCTCGGCTTGTTTGGATGAGCAGAAAAAAATAAATAAAATTATATAAAAAATATTTTTCTTAACACAATTATTTATTATATTTTAAAATATTGGAAGATAGATAGAAGCTCCATAAATCATCTCTATTTCATGGCAAATAGGATGGCAAAGAATTTTTTGGCAACTTTTCAGTTCTCTTACAAGATGTGTGAAGAAAATCATACAGACTCTTCCATTTGATTCCCTTCCAAATCAGCCAACCAAACATTCTGCAAGGGTAGTAGTGTTTTTCCCTTAGTTAAATCATAAAAACTTGAAGCCAGTTGCAGACGTTAGCCCTTAGACTATTTTACATTGGATCTAAACTAAATGGAAAAGAAAAGAAAGGATAGATTTTAGTCCTATATTTAGCAAATTCATTATGAAGAACATGTAATTTTCTATTTTTATTGGAGTTATTTATGACATTATGTTGTATAGTGTGTTTTTCTGTTCAAACTTCTCATTTTGAGATAAGGGGTTCTTTTATTTGCAGAAGACAACTCTTTGAACCTTTAAGAGGCATTTTTTCCATTAAAAAGCTGAGTTTGACAATCAGAAATACTCAAGCTGGTGAGAAGAAAGGTGTCAGGTGGCTGAATTTTCTGCTTGTAGAAACTCATTCTCTAAAACTCAATGAGCAACTTGAAAAAGCTGGTGCTTTAAGGTGTTCTGAAGGGAACATTGAGATGACATCCTATGAAAGAAGATGCATTCCTGTGAAGATCATACCTTTTGAAACAATATAAATTTATTGATTTTCTCACATTGTATACAAATTTTATTTTCAGTTTAATGACTATACTCTTTCGGTGGAATGTGAAAACATTTTTACACTTTCTATTAGTAGAAAATTATCATTTGGATGATTTTTAAGATAATCATTGAACCCTTTTAAAAAAAAAAAGATGGTCATTGGAAAAAATCCATGATGATGATTAAATACAATGTGAAACTGTTTTAAATTGTTAATGTATACTTTATTTTCTATATATATATATATATATTCCTTGATTTTTTTGACCGGGTATAATTCTCTATTTTTTCTACAGAAACCAATATGAAATTGTTCCTGCAAGTAATGATTCTAACAATATTTCTTCGAACACTCAATGGCATCCACTAGCAAAAATTAATATATAACAATTTATTGGATGAGAAACGTACATGTAATCATATTCCTTTGGATTTATCTCTTCCAAGTTTACAATGGTGTTGCTTTTCAAAGGAAGACTTGTGAACCCCACCCTGGTTTAATTTCGATACACTTTTTCAGTAAGACAAAATAAAATGAATTAAAAAGATGAAATTAATTTGTGCATATTAATTTTCTAAAAAGTTTATTGATTTTTTTTTCATGAGCTGAAGTATGTAAAAAGTAATTTGACTTGATGTAAAGAAATCTCATCTATTTTATTTTTATTTCATACTTTTTCTTATAGGTCATTGGGTGTTTATTGATTGTCTATGTTTCATAAAGTATATTATTGTGGTTAAAAATGTTTTGAAACCTTTTTAATTTGGATAATATTAAGAAGTATTCTTAAGATACACTAAATAAGGAATTTAAAAAATTGAGTAAAAATTGTTTTTAATTTCTTTTAAAAAAATCTAGTTTGTTTTTACTCTCTAACTTTTGTGTTTGTTTCTGTGTCTAAGTTTGAAAACATTAGTAGTTAAAATAATACTTTACAAGCATTATTAGATAGTGATTTTAGACTAAAGTTGTATATTTTAAAATTAGATGGATGATAAATAGACAATATATTTTTAGTGAGACAAAAATATATTCTACAAAAGAAATAAAAAAAGTGTCACTATTATTGTAGTTTATAAAAAATCATATTTAATCTTTTACCAGGCACAGCTGTTTGAGAGATATATTAATGAGAGTGTGAAAAGATTTGATATTGGAAGCCAAAATCTTGTTCCCTAACTGTAGTTTTAGATGCAGCTATGCATCTCATGCAAACCATAATTCTTTTTGCATGTTTTGTTTGGCTTATACTAAAGTGAAACACAGATTTATTACACATTTAAATTAAAATTATTTTAAATAACTTTCATTTTTCAGGTTGAAGACCTGAATTCAAAACTCCAAACCTGAAATCAGACAAAATGCTTTCACTGTTTTCACTTTTCAGTTTTTACTTTTAACCTTTCTCAGAGTCAAATTCCCATCATGTTAACAAAGTCCACAAGAAGTGGCTGATAACTGACCACTGGTCTTTGGATTAACACCAAATAATAGTAAGTCCTAGTTGGTTGAAACTATTTTTTCTTCATTTCTCTGTTGTGGAGATTCTGGTTTATCTTGCTGTTTCTTGACTTTGCTTTGTCAATGAGAATATATGAATGAAAGAACAGTTTACAATTCTCGTACTAGCCACACTGAACAGGGTCAGGATCTGTCTGTGTCACTGTGAGGGATAACATTTATTTATTTATAATATATAGTTTGTGTGCACTGTTGGCTTAGTCCATTAGAAATTTGTCAGCCCTGAAATTGATGCCACACAACACAATAATCTTAATGCTGTTTTAACACCATCAAGTTGGAAATTGACACGAGGAATCCTCAATAACATGGATATTCCTAGCCGTCAACAGCATATACATTGTAGGTGATTGGACGATTTCTTGTTGCATAGCCAAAAAGGGAGGTCACTGAATAAAATAGAAGTGTGTATGAACATTAGTAGTCCATTTAAGATTGAACAGATTTAGTCAATATAATAACAAATATTTTAATAACAAGTTGGTTTAAATGAAATTCAATTCTGTTTTTCAAGTAAGGTTTTGTATTCCAATGGAACATATATTTTGTTTGCATTCAGATAAATGTTTTAGAAAAATGATACATGTACCTAAAATTTCACTTTTTTTACATACCCTTCATTTTTTCTTTCTAATTTCTCTACCATCAAATGTTCCATTTCTGGTATTTTGTTTGTATAAAACAATCCTGAATTCAATGTATCAAGAAAAAACAAGTTAGTTTAAATTTGATCAAAGCATAAAATATTGTTGGTTTTTGCACTTTTCTTTTTCTTAATATATATGACTTTTTCTGTCAAATCATCAGTTCATCTGTTGAAGTAGAGAACTGACCAATCAATCTCCACCAAGGTCAGTTTTTACAACCCTGGTTTGGTCCATGTAATTTGACTTTATGTTATCTTTTATGTCTGGTGTAGAAAAACTATTATACTACCTTAGCTTTGGCAGTATTTTGTTTGCAAATATCATTCTCAAGGTCCTGTGAGTGACCATGAGTCTGTTTCTCTAATCAATCATCCACAGCAACTCATCAATTTATCTCTTTTGACCTGGATGAGTTGTTTTTGTTTTGGTTTGGTTTGTTGTGTTTGATTTTACTTGTAGCTGAAATTCTGATCTGACCAAGCTACAGTACCTTGAGGCACAAACATATAGGATTATTATTGGTAGAATAGAATATTGCAACAACACTTTTCTCCTTTGGATCTGTATGCCAGTGGGTGGGGCTTCAACTTCCCTACCAAAAGCAAAATGAAAGTTGCATGATTATATGGAGAACCTGTGGATGAGAAGAAAGATTTCTCAAAGTCAAAATTATTTTGTATGTTGCGAATGGCAAGAGAGTTAGATGCTGGAAGAATCATATTCTCAAAAGAATAAGGTTCTTTTTCACCTTCCACCATCCTCCACTTTTTCCCTCGTTGACTCTTCTAAAATGACATTAAAGTCTATATGCACTCCAAACTTGAAACCCTTCTAAGCCAAACTTTATTATTCCATGTTGGTTATTATGATATTGATGGCTGCAAGCAAGCAAGCAATCAATTGGATCTTTAACAAATGAAAAGCCTTGATCACAATCTATATATCCTTTGATTAACTCTCATCTAAGCTTTTTCCTGTGGCTAATTATCTACTTCGTGCTTATCTATAAATAATTGCTGCCAGCTTTTAAGGAAAAAGAATTTTGGTTAGAGAGAAAAAAAGGCTATAGCTAAGGGAAGATAAATGTCTTTTAAAAGGTTAAGAACTATACACAACTAGGAATAAGGGCAAAGCAAACCCAAGAATGCAGTACGTGTCATGACTTTTGCATGTATGACATAGCTTAGCATCTCCCATAAAGCAGTCATGTGCATAACATCAAAGATAAATAATAAGAAAAGGGCAACAAATATGTAACAATCTCAAGAGGGTAGATGTTAGTAGCCTTATTCCTACAACCTATGACCTCCTATAGGTCACAAAGAAACAACCTTAGTATTGTATTGGTTTCACATATAAAAGTATTTAATCTAAGTCAAATAAACAACTCTTTGATGTAATTTTTACATTTTCATTTGATTTAACATGAAAAATTGAGAATATATATGCTGATCCAAACAAACTATTAATTATGAGCATGCATAATGCTGCATAATTTTAACCAAGCTACCATTTCACATCAATCTTTTCAATTCAAACCAAGATATAATATGATCATGGTTAAAGGAAAAGAAGAATTAGGGAGCTAAATTTGGCATTATCATTAATCTTGCTTGTATTTCTGTCACTTCAGGAGAAGCAAAGAAAGAAAGCTCTTCCTTTTTGGTTATACTCGTTGACTTTGCACGTGGATTATGTATTGCCCTTCTAATATATACGATATTGCAGTGTTGTTGCCTTGTTGGGTTTGTAGATTGCTAGCCTATCACACACAGCAATCTAAAAAGTAAAAACTATTTTATATGATGAATGTTCTTGTCCATATTACAATTCTGTGTTTAAAATATGAAAGATTTGATTCTGCAATTTGTACTGCTTCCAATTTTTTAAGGCCAGACTTTTTCTCACTCTTCTCCCCACCCACCTTTATATGCGTGTATTCCTGCAACTTCTTACCTCTACACTTCAAATTGTGCCATTAATCTTCTATCAACATTATAGAACTTCTTTTCTTGAAAAGAAGAAGAATAATGGGTGTGGACATACAAAGTAAGCTTCGTTTAGCTCTTGGTTCAGTGAAAGATCATGCCTCTATTGGCAAGGCCATGATGTATCACTACCAACATGATGGCTTTTCCGACATAGAGATTGCAGTCCTGCGTGCCACTGGCCATGATAATGGCGCCATTGGTGACAGATACATGCATGAAATCCTCTTTCTTGTGTCAAACTCTCCAGGGTCCATTCCTTTTCTGGCTGAAAGAATTTCACGTCGCCTAGGGAAAACTAAGGATCATGTTGTGGCCCTCAAGACCCTTGTCTTGATTCATCGCCTTCTTAGAGGGGGAAACAGGTCCTTTGAACAAGAGTTATGCAAGGCACATGTCTCGGGTCACCTACAAATTAGTACAAGGTGTTTCACAAAGACTTCTGATCACCCTTCAGCTGGTTTCCTACACAATTATGCAGCTTATCTTGAAGAGAGGATGGGATGGCTCATCAACCAAGCAGGGAAACTTGAGCCTGTCATGTCCAAAGGGTTAGAGTTTAGGCGCTATGATGAGAAATCCTTTGATATGGCATTCAGAACATTGCCTAAATGCCAAGTGCTTATTGATAAGGTGTTGGAATGCTCACCACATGATATTTTGTGCTCAGATCACAGCCTGGCTCAAGCTGCTATGAGCAACACCTTGAGAGAAAGCTTCCAAGTTTATATGACATTTTCTGAAGGCATTGCAGCTCTTGTGAACATGTTTTTTGATCTAACAGCATCAGCCAGAGGCCTAGCCTGTGAAATACTCAAGACAGCTTCTCTCCAGAGCCAAAAGCTTCATGATCTGTATGAAAGTTGCAAATATGTGGTTGAAAACAAGAATTTGGATTACCCTTCTGTTCAGATAATCAGTATGAGTCATATAGTGGCATTGGAACAACTTGGTAGTCAACAAAATGAACTTGCAACTTCACCTGTCTCTCTATCTAGCATCTCAAGGCCACCTCCAATTTCAGGCCACTTGACAGAATCAAAAGAGATAGAGTTGGAAGTGGCAGCAGAAGAAAACAAAAGGAATGAAGAGAAATTTGATGTAAACCTGTCACCAACCCCAACTCTTTTTTCATGGACACTAGAGACTAAAATAAGCATGGTGTGGGTGGTGTTTGAAGATGAAGTTCCCAATGAATCACAGGTTCTTCCAGCACAGCAAAAGCTTGGAACTTGTGATGCTGTTACTGGTATAAAAAGTGAATATGGTAGGCCTAGTGTGTTCCTGAATCCATTTTCATCCACTTTTCAAACAAGCATGTCTTCAAAGGTATGAGCTTGCTGATCAAATCAACAAGGTTGAATGAGTTTTTCAATGGTTTTGGTAAACTGAATAATACTGTCCAATAATTTTCCCTGTTTTACACCATATTGTGAAGGAAAAGTACATGGTGCTATAGCTTCTGCATACTATATAAAGAACTGTAATATGTGAGTATTATTGCTGGCAAAAGTGTTAGAAGAGTACTAAAATAGAATAGGTTATTTTCAGCCATGTATAATATTGTTTCCATATTTTAATTGTTTTCTGTAGGTACAAATGTTTTAGGTAGTTCAACATAAATAGAGGAAGGAAATTACTAGTGTCATCTTTTGTGGGTCATGTTTTGATTTGGTGTTGATTTTTGTTTCTTCAGTTACTTTCCCTGTACAATTGATGTATAATAATTTTGTATGTGATTATCCTGTGCAAATAATCACCATTTCATTAGGTAAGAGCTATAGTCCTCAAATGTGGAAGACAATAATTAAAGTTTATATAATTTAATCTTCTAATTAGAAAAAATGACATCAAAATTTTTCTTTTGGGAATATGTATTATTTATTAAAGGTCGTTTTATTTGTTAAGAATAATTTTAATTTTTGTTCAAAAAGTTTTAGGCCTAAGGCAAAACTTCAATGGATCTTTGTTCTAAATGTGTATGGATAATAACCTCTCATAACTTTGTGGGATGAAAATACATTCTATAAGTACCATTTACTTACATATATACATGTTAAACAAGTAAGATTTAATAAATATATCTATCATTATCAATTAATATTTGCTAAAATATTAAATTAAGAAAAACTAAAATGAAATTTGTTACTAAAATTTTAAAAGGTTAAAACAAGATATTGTAAACATAGCAAAATCATGTCTCTTAAGAAATAAATGCATACCTAACTTTAGTAATAGATAGTATATTTCATCACACAAAAATAAGTCAAAGAAATAAATTGTATGATAAGAAAATTATAAAATATATTATTTGAGTTAAGATAATCTGTCTCTATTTCTATTTATTTGATATGACAAACATGAATTTTAAAGATCAAATACAAATACTAAGATTACAATAATATTATTAACAAAGAAATTAAGTTTTTTGAATTTGAAAATAATATTCAAATTTTAAAATTTAATTCAAAGAATAATTAATTAAATTTAAGAAATAATGGTTTGGAGGAGTTAAAAGATATAATTTATCCATAAAATTAGTCATTAAGTTATAAATAAGTTTAAATGTAAATAAAATTATTTTGAGAAAAATATATCATTAGGCTTTTGGTTTCTAATATAAAGAATGTCATCATCTGTTTCTGTTTGTAACAGGAAATAATTCACTGTTCTAAGATTGTAATGTTTAATTTAGTTTTATCTATAATATAAAAGATTCTCACCTTTATTACAAGGTTGGTGAATATTTGACAATTTTTTTTATCACTATGTTAGAGTTTGATGTATGGATTATTAGCCTAACTTTTTTTAGTATATATATATAAAGATTAAAATTTCATTAAAAATGTTAGTAGCACAAGTAGTACGAAAATCATGACCAAATGCAAAAACCACCCTCTTACTACATGAGATTCACAAGAATCCTTCTAACCCGCTAAAACACAAATAAAACATGATATCACAAAACAATATGTTTGCATAGTTATATATTTTGAATGAATTGGTGTTAATGATGATTTTTTTTGTATTAGGAGATTGTTAGGTTTAGTGAGTTAAATTATAGTTGTGGAAGAACATAAGTCATGCATTTTTTTTATATTGATTTTCCATTCATAATTTATGAGATAAAATAATTGTAAATATCTGAATGTATTTCTAAATCATATTTTAATAGTAATATAATAATAAAAACATACTAAATCAGATTTTAGTATTTAGAAAGAAGCATAGCGCATACTGTAACATATTGCACCGAAGCTTATCTCCGAGTTGTCATTCCAATTTTGAAAAAGGAAATTTGGATAATGGTTTGAATACTATTGCAATATTGTACAATTTGAAAAAGAAATTTGGATAATGGTTTGAATACTATTGCAATATTGTACAAAATAGAATAAATATTATCACAATTAGATGGATTGAATCAGTTTGAATACGATTGCAAAATAGTATACAAAATAGAATGAGTATTATCACAATTAGATGGATTGAATCATTTAAATTAGAAAATTTGGGTATTAGAGGATAATAGTACTGTGCTTGTTGCTTACCTCGAATAATAATTTGTTTCGTGGTCTGTTTGAAAGTTTTAAAAGTAACGAAGAGTTAACAAATGTATTATACTTAGTGTTTTGATTAAGTTTAAGTTTCTTTTAAATAGAATATATTCAATTATTTAAGTGATGAAAAATAAACAAAATCTTTTATCCATTTCTATATTTTTTATTCTCTCATCATAACTGGTTTCTTATTTAATTTAACTAAAACACATTTTATATATAAGATAGGTATAAACCAAATAACTTTTAACATATTAAATATTAAAAATACATAAAGGACATCTACTTCTATATTACTTCACTTTATAATAATAGACAATAAAACACACTAATATTATTGCCAGTAATGAATTTACGAGTCTATCAACAACAATATATAATATTTGTTGTTCTATTTTCAATTGAGCCTTCAGACATGTTAAAGACATACACATTTTTTAGGTGCTTTGAACTATATCTTGAGTCGGTAGACTATCTCTATCTCTATATGGACACTAAATATAGACTTATTTGGACAAAAAAGAGAGGTCTACTTTGGCATCCAATGTCTTCGAAAAAAATGTGACTTTTAAATTGCCATAATCCCAAGTTTCAATTTCTAACAACTTCTTTACTTTTTATCATCTGGTCATGTAATAATTCAATCCAAGATATTAGGATGTTTGGATCTCACCATTAAGATGCCTAACATTATCACCACCAGATTGGTTTCAAAACTTGATATAAACAACTCAGATAATCAATAGACATTGAATTCAAACAAAGTTCAGATGAATAACATATCTTGAAATGCATTGTCTCCTTTATTAGCATATAAGAAACGTGTAATAAATTCAGTTGTGACAGCATCTACCCTAAACCCTTTCCCTTTCATTATTTGGAGATACTTTCTACACCTAGAAATATCATATTTTCGCAACAGTCCCTGCAAAAAGACATTATAACTGCTTTTATTAGGCGGGCACCCATCCTCTTCCATCTTCCCAAGCAACTCTTCAGCATCATCCAGCAGTCCTTCTTTACAAAGACCTTTAATCATTATGTTATAAGTATATGTATCAATTGCCAACCCTTTATCTAGGACCCTACAAAGAAGTTCCCTTGCATCATCCAGTTTTCCTGCTTTGCACATTCCATCAAGCATGATATTGTAGATCACAATATCAAGATCCACACCACTCTTCTCCATTGCTGTGAACAATGACACTGCCTCAGAATCAAGCCAGCATTTGAACAAACCATCCAACACAACAGCACAGGTGTGGAGATTGGGAACCTGGCCATGCTTTTTCATATTGAAGAACAACTCCTTTGCAGCCAATGGCTTTCTCACTTCACAGAATCCACAAATAAGAGTGGTCCATGTGACCACATCAGGATCCAACCCTTTCCCCATCATTTCACCCATCAGAGACATAGCCACATCAACCTCCTTAACCCTACACCACCCATGAATCAACAAATTATAGGTCACAACACTCGGCAAACACCCCTCCCTCTCACTATCCATCAATTCAAACACCCTCATCGCCTCCTCCATCCAATTCCTCAAGCAATACCCACCAATCAAGGAGTTATAGGTAACAACATTTGGCTGCACACCAGTCCTCACCATAAAACCCAGCACATTCTCTGCCCATAAAACCAACCCCTCTTTGCAAAAACCATCCACCAAAATGGAAAACGTTTGCACGTCCGGTGCAATCCCCTTCTCCACCACCATCTCATTGAACAAAACCACCCCCTCCCTCCACCCACCAAACCCATCACACAAACCTTGAATCAAGCAATTGTAACTCACAACATTAGGCACAACAGTAGCACTCATCTCACGGAACAACCCAAAAGCCTCATTCACCAACCCCCTCTTACAAAGCCCATCCAAAATTGCATTATACACCACAACATTAGGCTCCAAATTTCTCTCAACCATCTTCCTCAAACACTCCACAGCTCCAGAAGTATCCCCAATTTTACACAAACCATTAACCAACTCCCCATAAGTTCGAGAATTGCACTGATACCCTAAAGCTTCCATTTTTTCTACCAACCAAAGGGCACGATCCATATCCCCTTCAATACAAAGACCGTTGACAATGGTGTTAAGCGTCACCAGCGTGGGTTCCACGCCGGTTTTGGTCATGAGGCCCAAAACGGCGAACCCCAAGGTCGTTTGGCGAAGGTGGCAGAGGCAATTGATGAAAATGTTGAGTGTGCACACGTCAGTACTTTCGCTTAGCGACTGGAAGGTTTTGATGAGGGAAATAGCCGTGGCGTGGTGGTGCGATTTCGCGACGAGGCCGAAAAAGAGGTTGAAGTCTTGGTTGCAGGGAAAAGGAGTTAGGGTTAGCATTCGGTGGAAGAATTCGACGGCAGCGGCGGCGGTGGCGGTGGTTTTGACGGCGCGGATGGAGTTCAAGAGACGGGTTCGGTTGGCGGCGTCGGAAATGGGTGGTGATGGAGAGGTGGAAAAGGGGTGCGAATAGTAAAGTGATGTGACATAGGGGTTTACAAGAGTGGTGCCGGAGCATGTTCTGTTGAACCGAAGAAGCATTGTGGTATGTTACTGTGTGTCAGAATTTGGGAAAACCAGTCTTTCTTTCTCACGGTTAGGTTTTCAAATTTTAAAGCTGTTAATCTTAATTCACTTTATCTTATCATGCTACTTAAATCATAAAAATGTATTACATATTATAAGAGTAGTTAAAAAAGAGATTTTTCTTACTAATTTTATAGATTATAGATAAATATAATTAAAATATTAAATATTGTAATCATTATGAAAAATATAAAATAATTTCTTTATTAATTTTATAACAATATAACTATAAAAATATTTTAAGATAAGTATTCTTTATTATAGGCAAGTTTCATAAATAACAAAGTTAACAAAATATGTTATATTGATAAGAGTAAGATTGATAAAGAATTATTAGCACTAAAATCTAATAGTTATAAATTAAGAAAATTAAGTTAGAAAAGCCATATCCTAAGGTCTCTTAACACTCAATTTTTGAGTTTTATTGTTTTCTCTTATTTTAAAAAAAATATATAAAAATATATTTCTTTTTATTTTCGTTTTTCTAAATAAACATAATATAAAAAATATTTGATTTTTATCTTTCTTTTTCTTTATCTTCTTTATCATTTTAATTAAAAAAAAAAGATTTCATTTCATTTTTGTGAATAATATAAAAATAATAAAAAATCCAAGAGAATACAAATGCTCATCACACCATCTTTTCCTGTTTACACCTACCACTTTACATTTTGGACGAGACCCATAATACTCTAAACGCCTCACTCATGTTCAATTCTTCACTTCTGTTCCACTCTAAAGTTTCCAATCAAAGTGATACACAACATTGTAAGGGTCAGTTCAACAGTTTCCAAAACAAATGTATTGCATGGTCATTGATACAGTGTTATGTCCAGGGTTTTCTTGGATGCCAATCATTTTCTGAGTTTTTTTATTGGGAAAATTTTGCTACGCAAAGACATCAATTTATGCATAAATGATAATGTACATGCTGACATAAAGTTTTTTTTTTTTTTTTAGATATTTTTTAATTTTTAAAAAATTTATATTTTTTATTTTTAAAAAATTTATATTATTTTTGAATTTTGATATTTTGATGATTTGTGTATTTTTAAATAATATTTAATGTTACGCGTAAAGTCTTTTAATTATCTAAAAAAAATAACAAAAATTTTTCAGAAATAAATTTTAGATGACATGTAAGGTCATTTTATTTTAAATAAAGCACGTATATTTTTCAAAATTGTTTAGAAAAAATAAAATTTATATTTATAAAAAAATTTAAAAAAAGGGGATGAAATTAAGTATAATTGTATGTAGAAAAGGCGAAAATATGATGATGGTGTATGCAAAATAATAATAAAAATATTGTGACAAAAAATATCGGTGCACATATGGAAAGGAAGTTACAAAAATAGGTTAGTAAAATGGACCCATGTTTTCATGGCGGTGCAGATAGAAATGTTGGGGTGCAGCTAGGGAATCACGTTGGGCCAAATCCCAACGTCATGTGTCTTTCTCTTTTCTTTATTTTTCAGATACCACCTCATTAATCAAGCCAAATGGGTATGTAAATTGTATACTTAAAAATCTTAAATTTTCATATATATATATATATATATATATATATATATATATATATATATTATATAAAA
>Ga0209489_103728_pt1 | contig 29164 bp, 15 predicted proteins | sample SiratrowhiteBW_FD_187527 | JGI IMG/M metagenome (GOLD analysis project Ga0209489, IMG submission 187527) | Root nodule microbial communities of legume samples collected from California, USA - Siratro white BW (SPAdes) (version 2) | ecosystem: Host-associated > Plants > Roots > Nodule | place...
GTCCAACGGTGGGCTCCGCTTGAGAAACTGATGAGGTATGGAAACAGAAACTTAGAGAGAAGTCAGAGGAAAAGAGGTTAGGGGTTTTTAGAGAGATGATGACTTGAGTTGAAATGAGACTTGACTACTTACTTTTTCTATAAATATGCGTTTTTAGTTTAATAATATAATAATCAAGTGCTCATTCCACTTCTACCATTTCACTCAAATAATAGATTTTTTAGGTTGTTACATATTTTATGGAATAATTTCATCTAATAAGATAATTTCTACACTTCTGATTAAATATATATCACTTTTATCATTAATTCAGTGGATAAAATCATCATCAATTTTTTATCATCATAATACATTTGTCTATTACATTCAATGTATTATTAAAACTTATATACTTAGATATCTCTGCCTATTTTTATAATTTTATGTTTATACCTCCTTAATATATATTAACATATATATACACATTGACATTAATATCATTCAAGTAATTACTCACATAATCATTTATAATATATATTATTTGTTAATAAGACTCACCAATTCACAACTTTATTATTTATAACACATATCTTATTCCTTATTATTCAATCTATAACATATATATAGCATTTATCAATTTTAAAACACTTTAATTATTGAATAAAACTTATCTTAAATTAATTTTCGGCTACTCAATATTTAAAATTCTCATTGACTGAATAACAATTTCTTTAAGTAACAATTTTTTTATTTAAGTAAAAATATTTTTAAGATAATTATTTTAATATAATTTTTGCTTAACCAATCAAACTATCACTTTTAAAGAAAATAAAAGAGAAACTTGTCTTATTGTTATTTTTGTTTAAGCAAAAATATCTATTTTGACAAAAATAAAAGAAGAAAAAAATACCATATAGAATTCATAACATATATAGAATGGTGATAAGTTTTTTTATTTGGAGGAATTAGTGGATAGATGTGACAACATCAAAGGTTTGAAAATATAAGCCGCAAAATAAAAAAAATAAAAAATAGGTCATAAATATATATATAGAAAACACAAGATAGCCCACCGAAAGTGACCTACCTGGCACTTAGTAAACATAAAGTCTCTTAATTCTAAGATGCATCGTTGATGTCTGCGTCAACATTTTTGAGCTGGACAAGAAATTACACAAAGATATGTCATATTTATATACCTTCCCTATTTTTGTCACCACAAGTTCCCCCACGGGAGAATTTTTCTTCTGGCATGGTGGGGAGAATTAAGATTAGGGACTTGTCTTTCATCATTGGATTCAGATTTTTTTGTGTTACGTACGTGGAGAGGTTATAGTCTCAGATATTTTGTTAGGAACTTTACCATTGACGTCGAATCAGTTTCACTGTGCAACTGCAACCAAATCAAACCAGCGTCATTAATAGTATTCTTTTTCTTTTTCTCTGATTGGACTTTTTTCAAATTCTTAAATCTCACCTGATATGACGATGTGAGATGAAGAATGTAGAATTCTAAAATTTCTAATAATTATCAATCACTACATTAATGAGTTTTTTTTTACACAAACAAAAAATAGAAATTATTATTTCAGCAAAAGCAATTTCAGTAATTGATTAAACAGAAATAACAAAATCTTAAATTTTGTTATATTGAACATTTCAACATTATATATATATATATATATATATATATATATATATATATATATATATATATATATATATATACCTTCAAGAAAATACAAATAAATAAATAAATTTTCCTATCTTTTCTATTATTTTTATTGAGATGGTCTTTCCACAACATTGTATAATACAAAATCATCATATTTAATTACCTATATATAAACATATGTGGTAAGTATTATTCTAAAAAACATATAATATTTAATTACTTCAAAGGTGGTCTCTTATTTATATATGACTTTTGTCATCTTTTAAGAAAATTTCATCCTCCCTTAAATATATAAGACTTTCTTAGGATTTGTTAAAACAATTATAATCCTACTATCATAGCTTTTTCATCCTAATACTAACATGGGAGAGTTTCATATCAAATCTCATAAGAGGTCATCTTAATGCTAACATAACAATTATTATTATATGTAAATTTAAGTAAAGACACACTTCATTTCAACTTTTCAAGTGATTTAATACACAGGTTTTCCATAAATCTTCTAGAAATTGAATTATCCTTTTAGACTAATCATTATTTTGAGAATGATAAGCAAAACTCATTCTCAACCCAATTCCAAAACATCCTATAGGGTTTGTCAAAACTTGAATGTAAATCTTGGATCCCAATCTAACACAATGCTAGAAGGCATTCCTTCATGTAATCTTACTACCTCTTTGTGGGATATATTCAACATGGAGATTTTCAAACTTAATGACAATAAATATGCATTTTTTACCACTGATTCAACTATCACAAATTATATCACAAATTATATGATGACTTTTTCACTAACTATAATAAATGGATAACAAAGTTCATTGCAATGGTATCTCATTTTCACTACTCTCATACTCTTATAAAAAGACTAAACATGTACATAAAATATTATAATTAATAATCTAAACATATTCTGAATTATCTTTATTAAAAAAACACAGGCAAATTCTATCACTAGGCAAGGAACTACTCCACAAAATCAATTAAAAAAAACCATAAAGAAAAATTTATTCGAAAACGATTTCTAATTAGACATAAATATTTTATTTTTTACCAGGACCTCTAAGGTGAATTTTAACATAAAAAATGCGACCAAATCTTCTAAAATTTTAGAAAAAAATGCATAAAATAAAGTTTAAATAATTTTTTTTTTCATTTATACATGTTATAACTCTAATAATACAATATTCATAGTTAATCTAATTTAAATCACTTCTATTCTTTACACATATTAACTCATATTTACAAATTTTGTATTTTGAACAAATACTTTTGGAAATAGTCGGCTCAAAGTCTTATATTTAAAGAGTTTTAACTATTAGCCACTCCTTATGAATGGACAACCTTGCTTCCACTCTTTGGAGACCTGCACGTAAGCCACCAAATCCATCCAAGGTAGGTTGTGGTCCTGTGCACATCACTTATACTTTGTTCTTTTGTACCTGTACTCATTGCTCCAGGACGTATTTTCTTTGTTAAGTATTGTATTTAAATTTAATTACGAATGCAAAACATGCATTTAAATGTACTTTTAAAAATATTAATAACAAAAGGTAATAATTATATAATGTAGTTGTGAGCTTTTGAGTTGTATATTGAAAATGGGGAAGAGGACGGTGCATCTTCAGATTATGGGAACCATAATAATTCGAAAATGACAAAAGGGGTGGTGGAATAGATAATTAAAATAACATAAAAAGGAATGAGAACGAGATCTCCCAAGAATGCACAGCATTATATTATTGGTTTAAAAACAGTTTTTTTAGAAGAAAAAAACATAGATATTATGATTCATCACTAAGTTAAATTATTGAAGGTGCACACCAGGAGTTCAATAGAAAATAATATATATATATATATATATATATATATAAGAAATGAAGCATATGTTTGAAGAATGAAAAATGTAAAAAGTAGAGGAAATGAAGGGTATGTTTGACAGAAAAAAAGAAGAGAAATACTGTCAACAAACTTTTAAAACAAAACATAGTAAATGAACTTACGTAAAAATAAATATAATGAATTATGGAATGTAAGAGAAATGTGAAACGAATAAAAAAGAAAAAGAAAAAAATGAAAAAAAAAATAGAATCAATGATTATAATAGACATGTTATTGTAAATTATAATTGAGTTTAACTTTTCTGTCTATAAATATACAGAAAATGATTTTAAAATATTTTTAAATAAACATAAAATCAAAATTTATATAAAAAAGTTTATATAAAGTTGAAAATTTTTTATTAGAAAATGTAATACCCACAGTACTCATTAAATCATTAAAAGATAATTTCTTCAACTAATTATATTATTATTATATATAAAAGTATTATTATATATTTATATTTATATACTAAGAAAAAAAATACACTTTTATATATATATATTCAAAATATATAAAATATTTAATTTTATATAATTTCTTGCAACAATTCATTCAAGATCATAATATGCACTTTTATTTATATATATATATATATATATATATATATATATATATATATATATATATATATATATCATAAATGAATATGTATTAAAAAATATTGATTGATGTCTTTTGAAACATTCATATTAAACATTGTCTTTCAGATACTTACACTTAGTTTATTTTAATATTTTAGATATGCAAACCTTGACTACATTGATTAAAACAATAATATTTAACATACTCAGTTACATTATATGTCATATTAACTTATTTAATTATATTACATCACAATTCAAAATTAACATAAATCATTTCATCATAATTGTTAAAAAATAATAAGTCATATTGAATTTTACTTATCAAACTATGTTCAGATATAACTAATAAAAGAATTATAATAATTTTTATAAAGATCTTAAGTTCAAAAACAATAATTTACTTAGCTTAAAAACTTAAAAAAAATACAACAACTTTAAATAAAACTCTTTGTGAACAATTATAACTAGAGTTCTTAACCTCTTTTTAATTAATTCTAAAGTCAAGTAAAAGCTAACATTTAAAGGATACAACTGTCATAAAGACTACAAAACTTAATTTGAAAAACTTATAATTGTTCAATGCCAACAAGACCTAAGTGAATTTAACAAAAGTTTATCTTCACTTGCTATTAAGTTTGGATTAGCTAAGTGAAATTTGATCCATTGAGTAAATTTATACAATTCATTGACCAGACTATGATCCACTAAGCATGTTGAAATTCATGCATAATATTTACTTTTCAAACGAGATTCGTTAAGTGAACTTTCCAGACCGTTGAAAAAATTTATGCAAAATTTGTTATTTGGCATAATTTTTAAAACCATTTCAAACTTGAACTAATTCTTTATTTTAATTAAAATAGATTTTCAATAAATTTCAAATTTTTAACTTTAACCATTAGTAACATTATTTTCATATTCACATTCATCTAACCAATTTTAAACATACAAAACAAATTGTTTTATTATAAGCAAATCCAAAAGTTTATCATAGCCTTAATCACTTTTAGTGTCCTCATCCAAGTTAAAGTGTGAATTTTCAGGTTTTCTCTAAACAACTACTAAAACAAATTTTTAACTCAAAATGCAATTCTAAACCAATACTACACTACTAAAAATTCTATCAAATACACTTCAATTGTTATCATGACATGTATACGTTGATGAGCTCATACCACAAATTGTCTTAAAATTTCATCCAATTCAATATTCAAGAATTTCTCATGCATGCACGGTTTTTCTTTATTTCCTTAACCTTAATTTTAATGTAGACTTAACATAATTAAATTTAAAAATAAGCAACTTTCATCACTTGTAAAAAAATGGTTCAAACTCCAAAAAACCATACGATAGAATTGAAAAACTCCAAGATTTTAGGCTCTAACCCAAACACATTTTGTTTTGTATTTAATCCAAAATACAAAGCACATTTAGACGTTTTATATAAATAGTATATAATATTTATCATAATTCAAAGATTTTTAGAACTTGCACGCATTTTTTATATTTTACGAATTTCTCTGGAATTTACCCACGCACTTTTTGATGTAAGAATTTATTCCAATCCACTATTTTTTTAAGTTGATTTCAATATTATCTTAATCTTTTTAAGTTCTTTTAATTAACTCTCATTTCTTTAAAAGAAAAAAAAACACAATCTAATCACTTATATCAAATTATCCCATTATCGTTAAAATTATAAAAGCATGACAAATATAATACTAACTTTTGAGACAAATTCTTTCTAAAGAAAATATAGAACAATTTGAATTTAAAAGAGATAGAATATCTATCGGTCTGATGACTCTTCTTTGAATTATAAGAAGTATAATTAAATCTTTAATTTTGTTTATATTTTTTACAATATGTATAATTAAGATTTTTAATATCGTAATAATACCAGAACTTTTTGAATATAATACTTAGAACAATTTTTATTAAATAATTATTCACTTGTTAGTGCATTTTTTTTAATATATAAGTAGAGAAAACATCAGTAGATATTGAATTCCCCAATTCGTTTGTATACCAAATGATATTAATGTTCAAACTAACAAATTGGACACTTATATTTAATGCTGATACAGCCAACTCATTTCGTTTTTAACACGTGTAAAACTTGAGACAGCCTCAAATTTTATATTTGTACACGTGCCAGTATTTTCTATATGTATCCCTTTCAACTTCTTATTTTTCTTTAAAAATTTCTTAACACGTGATTTGCATTGTCCAGAGCATTTTATGTTTAAATTCATTTTTTATTTATGTTTATGTATAACACTTTTATATGCATAAGATTTAAAGGCATAAACTCACAAAAAAGAAGTTAAATATCACTTAATTATAAATTTTTAAATCATATGCACCATGAAAAAAATAAATAACATGTTGATGAACACTTGACACTGTAATATGTTAACAAACTCAGTCAAATTAATTTATTTGACACATATCAGTCACTCTTGAAGTTGGTAGACAGCTCACATTTACAATATATATTATTCAAAAAACACTTTTTTTATTACTTAATATTTGAGTTTGATAAACATGAATTGTCAGAAAAAGATAATCAATAAAATATCTTTGATATAACTTTTATAATATTTTTTATGAAATAAGTATTACGTGTTCATTTTCTATTTCTATAATAATTACTCCTTTGTTTGTTATTAAATACTATAAACATATCCATGAGAATTATTAAATTAATTAATTAATTCAATTGATAATATCTTTTTTATATTATCCTTTAACGCGCGAATTTAATATTTTGAAATATTTTATCGGTTTGGTTCTTTTACCTTTCTTATTCTAAAATATAATAATTATATTTACTTTTGTTGACTATACATGGAAAAAGATAGTCAAATGTTGTCAAATTGCGCCTAGTAAGATTTCCGTTTTTTTTTTTCTAGATTTCAAGGCGTTAAAGTATTTTAACTTCAATTTCAAGGAAAACGAGTAATAATTAAGGATAATTTATTAGAAAAAAAAATAGTATTGATGCAAAAGACAATTCCAAATTAATTTCTGCAAAACCGACCAAACAAAAAATCCATTTTTTTATTCAAAAAGATATGCATTAAAAGTTATGTGATCGACGATTTCCAACTTATGGATAATGTATTTCTCTATATTTACTTGACTTTTACATTTCAATTTCTATTTAATTAAAGGTTTGAAAGATTATAAACTCTCAACACGAAATATATTATTATTTACAATTTTTTATTAAAAACATGATTTTTTGTAAAACAATATTTATATAAGTCAACCAATAAAAAATATATCATTATTTACAAATTTGCGATTAAGCTTTTATTATTAAATATTAACATGTTTGACTCTGTTAATATTTGTTTTGAAATTAAGGAAATGAAAAAAGAAATTAAAAATTTTGGTGGAATTAGGGTAATTGTTAAGGGTTTTTGCGGTGACGATGAGGATGGTGGTAGATAACTGTGACGTGGTTCCCGTCAAGTCCAAGTCATATCACGCTGTCTCGCAGAAACAAACAACAAACCCACAGAACCGAGTCACCTACACATTACAATTTACAACACCGAGTCGGAGACATTTTCATAGAACACCCTAACCCACTCGCCACCACTACTTCCATTCTCATTCTCTTTCTCCTTCTCCTTCTCTACGACGTTGATTGATGGGTCTCCGATTCTCGTCGCAGCCGTTCGAATCGGCGCCGAAGTCCGCTCTGGGCGAGCTGCCCGAGAGCTGCGTGGCTGAGATCATGACCTACATGAACCCTCCCGAGATTTGCAAGCTCGCCACGCTCAATCGCGCCTTCCGCGGCGCTTCCTCCGCGGATTTCGTCTGGGAGTCCAAGCTGCCGCCTAATTACTCCGTCCTCCTCCGCCGCATCTTCGCCGATTTCCCCTCTCATTTGGGGAAGAGGGGGATTTACGCCCGGCTTTGCAGACTCAATTCTCTTGATGACGGCACCAAGGTAATTGATCAATTGATTGATTGATTGATTAATTAATTAATAATTATGAGCCGTGTGGATTTTCTTACTATTGTTGTTGGTTGGTGGATTGATGTGAGAGAAAGTGGAGTTGACAGAGTTGCGTTTTTGTGCAGAAAGTATGGCTGGATCGGAGCATGGGTAAGCTGTGCTTGTGCGTTTCGGCCAAGGGATTGTCCATAACCGGGATTGATGATAGGAGATACTGGAACCATATCCCCACTGATGAATCTAGGTCACTTTTCTTCTCCTAGTTATACCCATTGGAATACTTTTCCCTTTTTATTTTTTATTTATTGATTTGTATTTTAGTTAGTCTGGCCTTCCAAATTATGCAGTGCTGTTTGAAGGAGGGGTGAGAAAAACTGGTAATGAGATAATAGAGAAGAAAAAAGGGGGATTGGAGTGGGATAATAGAATTTGGGGTTAGGGTCTGTTTGGTTCTACAGGATTGTGGAAAGGTGGAAAATAAGATCTCAACTTATTTTCACCCTGGATTGCTAGTTTGCTCATAATCATTACCATCCTGAGTTATTTTCCACCTTACAATGTTTCACCTGCTCAATCAAGCGAACCCCAGGGTCTCACAGAACACGTGACATAGCAATTCTTAAGGAAACTTCAAATAACCCTGAGTGTTAAATTTAAAAACCCTGGGAATTGGGAAGTTCTATAGAAGGTTCCAAAATTAAAATCAATTTAATTCCCAGTATGTTATACCACGCACCTAATAATGCTGATATGAGTAATATCCGTATTTATATGTTGTTATTCATGTTCCATTCTCCATCCTTCATTGCGATCATCCTTTACTTTGCTAACTTTTTAGTTTATATAATTACAGTCGAATGATATATTTGTTTACACCCACACTATTTTTTGCTGCAATTAGTTTTTTGCTAAAAGTTAATTCTTATGCTGTGATATACACTTACACCCTTCCCTTTACACTTTTGTAGTCATTGACATAATGAAATCATTTCAACCATGGGATGAGTTCAATAAACTGATTCAATTCCGGATGTGTGAACTATAAATTAAAGTGAGCTAACTGGGATTGTATCAGATTTTAATTACTGTTTGTTGCCGCAATCTCAAAAACTGTAATGTTGCGGGATATTGCAGACATATGTAAATCTTACGAGTCTTTTCGGTTGCAGAGAATTAAAAGCTAAGAACTTGATACTGTGGTTGGTTGCAGTTATATTTGAGACCACAGTCTAAATTCATGACTACTGTTTCAATAATGTAGTCATGATTTGTAGTGTTTTACAATTTATCACCTAGAAAATTTGGTGGTTGTGTATATATTTTTCATGTTCGGAGTCAGAAGTCTTCTGGCTGTAGAATGTATTGTAGCTTTTGGTATTGATTAGTGTTGGCTGAAATTTGTTCTTTCACTTGTGATGCTGTGAAGGATATGCCTTTTTTTCTTGATGCAAGTTAATCTTTATGTCAAGTAGTTTATTTGCAAAATAAGTATAGTTTAAATGTTGATTTGGTTTAATAGAGCCTTGGAGTAAAACCAGTGTTATCTCCTTGATTTGCAGATTCAACAGTGTTGCTTACCTCCAGCAAATCTGGTGGTTTGAAGTGGATGGGGATGTTGATTTCCCGTTTCCTGCTGGGAGATACAGCGTATTCTACAGAATACATCTAGGACGAGCCTCCAAGCGATTTGGCCGACGAGTTTGCAACACAGAACATGTTCATGGGTGGGATGTAAAACCTGTTCGTTTCCAGCTATGGACATCAGATGGCCAGTATGTTACATCCCAGTGTTTTCTGAACGGACCAGGTAAATGGGCCTTTTACCATGCAGGCGATTTTGTTGTCGAGAATGGCAATGCATCAACAAAAGTCAAATTCTCTATGACTCAAATTGATTGTACACATACTAAAGGAGGGCTCTGTTTAGATTCTGTGCTCATATATCCAAGTGAATTCAGAAAGGTTAAAGCATTTTTAAATAGCTCTTAACCTTGGTGATAAGTATATATAATTGTATACTAGAGCGTAGGCCACGTCAGGTGGAATAGAGAATCGAGTTTTTAATATGGTTCTTTAAGGTTTACTCTAGAATTTTGTAGAAGCCTGGAGGTGATGTATATATCGACAAGTGTCTGGTTATTTAGTCTGGAAGATTATCTCGAACATTCTATGGCAACCTTGTATGGTGCAGAATATTATATATTTTTTTGCAGATGTAACAAAAGTGACCATTTGATGACAATGAAATGTTGGACTCCTTTTTAAGTCTATGGGATAACGTTGATTATAGTTTTCTTGAAATTTGGTATTCCTTTCTACTTGTTCCTCGCCCCACGTTTTAGGGCATTCTTGGTTTTCTGTGGGGAGAACCTCAACGTATATTCACTGAAAAATCTCTTGTTTGGTCTTTAACTGGATCGACTAAAAATTGGGTTTTACCATAATCTAACTTTAAAATTCAGTTTGAAATGAAAAAGTAAGAGGATTATTTTTGAAAACTCAGGTTGCAAAATAAGACTCATTCAATATTAAGGTTGTAAACTTTAATTCAACATGGATTTAGCATACTTCAAACTGGTCTCCTTTGCTTTAAGTTATCTTCCACAGTATTTGGTTGATCTATAGCGTGCACTGTAATTCAGAAAACACCCTAGTAAATGATAAAACACACGAGTAGGCAATATAATGGCACCATGGTACATTCTTCTGAAATATATTTCTGGAATTTTAATATACATGTAATTCAAAGTGTAATAAAATTGTATAATATATAATATTTTATTACATTTTAAAATACATATTTTGAAAAAAAAAAAAAAGACTTATGAATAAACAAACTGAGTGTATATTCATATATTAAAATATAATAAAATATAAGATTGTAAATGTATAAAGTTATATACAAGAATATAATAAATCGTCTGCAAAATTAATATATATGCGTGTAATTTTTAATATTTGTAAACACTTTTATCTTATTAACATAATACAAAAATTTAGTCTTACATAACAGTATTATGATACACAATTCAATATACAAAACATATATATATATATATATATATATATATATATATATATATATATATATATATATATATTTTAGATTCTGCGTTTCAAAATATATATTTTGTATTTCACATTATATATTCAGAAATATAAAAAACTAACTCGTAATATTTCAGATTATTTAATCTGAAAGGTCATTGAATAATATATTATGAAACTCAACTTACAAAATGAAAAATATATACTTGCTGAAATCACTAAGCAACCAACCTTCAACTCAACCAGCATATCGCAGCCGCCAAGCACACCAACCATTGCCTCCAACCACCAAAAGTCACCACAAACACTCCAAACCTGAGAAAAGGTCCAAAGCAACACAACGTTAACCACATCTCAACAGTTATTTTTAGAAAGAGAAAGTGGTGATTTAAAATTATATGGGGGTGCAGAATGCAAAACTGCATGTTGGCCCATAGTGTTGAATCTAGGTAAATGACGGATTTCGGCTGCAACCCATTTATGTGTTACGTGTTCTGTTGGGCTTCTGAGGTGTTCAGTAAAATTATTCCCCGAAATAAAATACAACAAATAATCAAATAAACCTGTTTTTCCACCTCTCCATTCTTAATCTGCACCCTGACAATGAAATAACTAAAGTGTTCTCTATTTATAATAAAATCGCTTCCAGAATATGTTTTCTGAGTAAATATCTTATGAAATTTATTTTCCATAACTCATTCCACTATTCCAGAATTCAGTCCACACCCACTCTCAACAGATTCCCAAATTTTAAATCCGGAAAAAAATTTCAAAACCCGATTTTTAGAAATTCTTAGAGTCCATTCCAACAAAACCTTGCGAAAAAAAAAAAAAAAATATACCCCATAACACCTTTCCCTTCCCCCTGAATATCAGGACCTCCTCCACCGTGCCTCGTCGAAGCAATGAACACCGTCAACTATGGCAGAACACTTCACCACTAACTTCCACTATCAAATAAAATATTTTAAAACTAAAATAATTTAAAATCAGATTAAGTCAAATTTAATCTATTTAAATATTTTAAAAATTATGAAATTATCAACAAAAAATTATTTTCAACAAATATTGATATTGCATTGAGTGCGCTCACATTATTAATTTTTTTTTTTTATGTCTAACATCTAACGGTCCTTTTTTAAATTTTACTTTTTTTTTCTACCTTAAAATGATCATTAATGCTTTTTGTGTATTCTTTTAGTTTATATACAAATACATATATATTTTGCACAACGATGTATGATGGTCTCAGAATGATAGAGTGTTAAATAATATTTTATTAATAAAATTTATATCTGGCAAACACGTATTAATCATTCTAGATAAGCTTTTGGATACTTCATTGACCATCTACATATAAAAAAAAAATCTATTGACTTTAATCAAACATGTTAATAATAGGTTTTGATTGCACCTTTTTAATAATAGCACAAGTTTCCTATATTTAATAATTAAATTTGATATAATCTTAAAATGATATTTAATTTATTTGACACGATGAGAAAATAGACATATATATTTTATTTAACTTAAATTTAGGTAATGAACCAAAATTCTATGGTTGAGGTCAACGAACGTTAAGGAAGAAGAAGTTCATCCGTAGCTAAATTATAACCTAAAATATTTGTAAGCTACTCTCTTTCATGAATTTTTGTTATTTTGTCTCATGATATCTATTTAAAATTTTATATTAATTTTATGCAATGATCTATAGATTAAGTATAAATATCATTTTCTTATTAGTTAACATGTTGTACTAATTGCAAGTAATATAACAAATAGGTTGGGGGCTGTATGTACTTGTAATATATTTATTAATATTTATATCTTTTAATATTTTAGATATTTTAAAAATTTAACTTTATATTTTTGTTGAAAAAAAGTAACATTATATAATCTCTAAATTTTCTATCAATAATTTGTTACTCTTAAAATTATTCGTTTTATTTCTCTTTAAATTATTTATAATTAAAAAAATTAATCATTCCATAAACTTATGCAATTCTTTAAAAAAATAAAAACCTTCAAAACAATCGTGACTGCAACATCGACCACATGTACATATACTATAATTAAAGGTAAAGTAGTTACACTTGGTAGATAACGAACCAATGAGGCTAATCATAAAAATAAAAAACACGAAATTATGAACTGATAGTTATTATTTCATATAAAACAATCATTATTACATTCAGAAATTTCTAAAAAGCAAAGACGCTGACGTGTACTTTATTTGAATTTTTATGTATATTTTTAACTATAGAAATATCACGTGGTTTTTTAACTTATCTTTAATTTTTATATATTTGTATAACAGATAAAATACTTTTTTTCTAATTAAATACTTTTGTTCTTACACTAAAAAAAGTTAAATTATCGATGAAACTTTATCTGTCGATAAAATATTATTATCGACGATTTTATCGACAGATATCATCTATCGTTAAATTTATCTAAATTCATCAATAATTATCAATAGATTCAGAAATTCGTCGGTAATTACCGACAGATTCAGAAATCTATCGATAAATTCTATATAACAATTTACCGACAGATTTTGAGTGTTTTTGATGAATTTGTCTTGTTAATAATTTTTGTTTTTTTTGTAATGTTATCTGAATGAGATGAATTGAAAACTGTGAATGGTAGATGTTAAGTTAAAAAGAGTCTCTTTATAAAAGATTATCCAAAAAGTCAATTAAAATATAAAGATAATATAAGTAAATAAATATAAAATTGAGTGAGTATTTATTTATTTATAATTTTTTTATTATAAAACTAAATTATTTTTAATAAATAAGAATTATAATTATTGATATCAAAATAATTATCATATAATTAATCATCCTAAAATAAATTAAATGAGATTAAATTATATTATTATAGTTAGAATCCGGTGTAGATAAATATAATTTTAAAATGAAAAATATTTTAAAGTAAGATGCGAGTTTCATAATTAGGAAAATAAAAACATAATCCATAATGTCGTCTGTTTGTACATGTATTGCATTGGAAACTCAACCCAGCTTTCCGTACACTGTAAGTAAATTGGTTTAACTAAGCCATTTATGCATGTTGCCGGCAGCTTGGAATAGAAAAAAGTGGACATACTAAGGCATTTAAATTCGTCAACTTCTATAAGTCTTCCAAAATTTACAAACTCTCACTATCCTACTTCACCGCCTGTATTCTACTTTTTATTGTTGTGTCAATTAAATAATTTCATTTATTAATATCATATATTTATGAGTACGAATCTGTATTTAAAATGTGAAATTAAAAAATTGATAATAACTTCGTTTATTTTTTTTTTCATTTGTATTTGATAATATAGTACATAAGTGTTCTACAGGTTAGCTTACATCAATTTATGTTTGAGGGATCGAATTCATGCTAAGTCAAGATGGGACAGATGGATCTATACTGGCACTTTAATTAGTAAGTTCTAGAGTAGTTTATTGGAATAATATTATAAGAAAATTGATGTTGTTTGTGATTGGAGTGAAATTTGATATATACAAAGTATATAGAAAACATGTGATGTATTTAGTGAAAAACATAGGAAACATTATCAATTTAGTCTATATTTCCTTTAGGAGCATGGGTGTACAAAAATTAGGGTCAATAAATGAAAATTGTAATTACGGTTCTCATTGAACACTTTACCTATTAATAATCAAGATACGAAGGCTTAGAAATCGTCTTGAATAGTCTACTTCTTGAAATAGATTAATTTGAGGAATGAGAAATCTTTTCAATTTTTTTTTTTTTTTTTGCATATGTATTGTTTCTTTCAAGAATTAAATTGTATAATTGAGTAAATTCTTATATAAATAGTGAATGATGAATTTCAAACTTTATGATCGTGATATTTGATATTAATCAGTGTTGATATTATTTTTATTGATTATTTTATTAAACATACTCATATTTAATATTTTGTGAAATTCATATTTCAAACACTATATTTACTGAAATATTGGAAGATTTTTATGTATTGAATATACAATAATTTCTCTTTTAAAATTTAATATAAAGATTTGAGTATTAATCCTTAAATTTGAATTGTCCTGATTAATTTCTTTATATATGAAGAGTGGTAACATTAAATGTAGTGAATAACTATTTTAAATAATTGATTAAGCTTTACACAATGGTCAGGACTTAGTATAAAATAATCACTTCTTAAAACATATAAATAATAACCAGGATGTATTAAAAAAACGTTACAAAATATATGTATAAGTTGTGTTATATATGTATATATTAAAAAAAATTGATCTTATTTAAATCTTAAGCAAATATTTCATGAATATATATAAACTCGTCTTTAATATAAGTATTTCTTTTCACTAATTTCTGTAGGCACAAAAATTTAAAAAGAAAGGCACGGTAATTTAAAAGGAAAAAACAAAGGCACGACCTTCGACTTTCGAAAACTTCTTTTTTCTCTCTCGTGTGTCTCTCTCACATCATACCTCATCTGTTTTAAAATCTAATCACACTATGGAGTAGTTGATAAGAGGTTAAGAATCATTTTTAATGGCTTAAAATATCAAACAGAGTATGTTCATATTTGTTCTAAAGATCATTTATTTTTTATTTTTTTCTAGGTTTTTGTTATTAATCTTAGTATAAAATATCAAACAGAGTACGTTCATATTTGTTCTAAAGATCATGTATTCTTTATTATTTTCTAGGTTTTTGTTATTAATCTTAGTAGGGACAGTTGAGAAAAATATTTCTCTCAACTTAATTAAGATTTTACTAAAATTTGATTTTATTTTGTTATGATAACTTATTCTAGATCTCTAGAGTTTCGGATTAGTATCGGCAATTGGAGGAGCTGTTGTGGAGATCATTGTCAGGTAAGGAAAGCTAATATCTTGTTTTTATACCATTTAGTTACTTTTAAATAGTACTCTAAGATAGAAAACTTGAATATGTGATTATCAATGTTCAAGTCTTTTTTGTCTGACTGGTCCTTCAACACTGAATGAGTTTGATTGTTTATCTTTACTTAGTGTGATTAATTGAGCTATTTTGAGTAATGATGTTAGAAAGTAACATGCAAAAACTGTTGATTGTTGTTTGATGGATTGAATATGATTTCTGATAAGACTTTGATATGTTTTTAAAAGTTTGAGACCAGTTATTGAATAAATTATGTCCTTATGCATGATTGATTGAAGAATTATTTTTGAATGAACATCCTGTTTTGATTGAGAAATGGTTTTAAAAATATAGAGATGACTGATTTTGATGAAATTTAGTAATGTTATATTGTGGCAACATGTCGGAATAGTAAATTTTGACAATTTAGTAGTTAAGTATTTCTTGATGATAGAAAGATTCTTGCATACTATGATTTGTGGATTGAATGATATGTATTGATGCTAATGATTGAATGATGAAGTTGATGTCATAGATCTTGCATAATGTATGAGTTGTGCTTGTTTGTATATATTAAGTATAACACACTTATGTTTAACATAGATCCTCTAGTTTCATTGATGATCTAAGTCATGTAGACTAAGGTATTAGGTGGTGAGAAGTTGATGAGGGGTTCATACACACCGAGACCACTGGTAAACACTCGGTATTAAATGTTTAAACTTATCCTGATCCTTTCTATTAGATTCGTTGACAATTTAAGTCTTGGGTTGGATTAGTCCTGTCTCTTAGATTCGTTGCTAATCTAAGTCTTAGATATTGGATTAGTCTTTTTTCTTAGATTTGTTGGATCTAAGTCTTGGGTATTGGATTATGTGTTAGTCTCCGGTAGGGACATACTTAATGGGTCTTCCGAAAGACTATAGGTCCATATTTGGCCTATATGTATGATATGGTCCATGAGTGACCGATGTGTGTAATGTGGTCCATGTGTGATTGTTGGATGTGATGTAGTTCATTTATGTATGATATTTGATATGAATACTTGAAATGAAAATGTATTTAGTATTAAAACTTTATATGTTAGTGTTTTAAGAAATTCTTATGAATAACTAATATGATTTGCTCTTTTTGCATGTATTGAGTATGCTATAAATTTTCTTTTCACTAGCTTACCCTTGTTTTTAATGTTTTTTTATAAACTGCTATGATTATACTATGTATATGAACAGTGCAGAAGTATGTGAAAGATTGTTGTAAACTTTACTTTGGAATTTGTTTCCCTTTGTTGAATTTACTTAATGTTAGACGATATATATTTTTGGGTTGTTACAATTTCTCTTTGTAGTAACTACTTATATTTATCTTTATAGTTATATAACATTTATAAAGTAATCTCTATATATTTATATACATTTATTATTATTTATTGGATTTTTAAAAAAACATAATAATATATATAAGATATTGTTTTTCAAATCAAATTTTTATACTCACTATTTTGGTCTGATGATCTTTGACCTTTCAACTTTATTTCCTCCTTTGTGAATAATCATTACACAACAAAAATAACCATTAATAATACTAATTAGGATATATGTGAGATATTAAAAACATAATCAATTAATAATATATTTATATATATTGAATATTCATTTATGTATTATACTAATATATATTCAACAGGGAGATATATTAGAGTCAATATGTATAGAAAAAGAATGTTATGTACACATTTTTTTTCCTGAAATGATTTTTTCCATTATTGAATTGACTTCTAATAAAGAAAACTATATTTTGAACGTATCTTATATTATAACAGACAAAGAGAAAAATAAAAATAAAACATAAAAAATAAGTTTTTCTTTTTATAAAATGTGTATGCATATAATTGGGATTATAATTAATTTACAAATACTTTATTTTGGCATCAGATTCTTGTTTAGTTTAAATATTTCTTTCACAATTTGAAAAGATAAATTAATAAAATACTAAAATTGATTGAATGAATAATTTTATAAGATATTTTATATTGGGAAATACAAGTAAAAAATAAACAATGTAAAAGAAAATAAGTAATGTGGTATAAAGTACATACATATTATTCAAATGATAATAAGTAAAAATACTTTATAAGAATGTATTATTAATTTTTTATAATATGATTACATGAAATAAAACAACTTAGTGATTATACTTTGTTTTAAACCTTATTCAATTTCAGAGGATATGGATACAAAGAAGAAAACTAATATTAATTCTATGATTTTGTCTTTATGATATTTATGACAGAATCAAATTACCATCAATTCTGTTTATTTATTTTTTATAACATTATCAAATTATCAAATTATAATATTTTTATTTATTTTCTTTATTTAGCTATACCCAGAATAAAATACATTACTTATATATATTCAGTCATCTATCTTTGATCAAGATAAGAAAAATACAGAGAATATCTTCATTCTTATTTCCTTTATTCATTTTCGTTCATTTTTGTTCACTTCTTTATTTTTAAATTAAACAAAATTTTTAAATTAAACAAAATTTTCATTTGATGTAGTTTTCAATATATCATATTAATACATTATTCAAATTAGAGATTACCAATTACTTATTAAAATAAAACATTTTTTGTTAAGCTACCTTTATAGTTTTCACTCACAGTTGCTATCTTTAAACTTTTTCTTATTTTTTACTTTAGACAAAGCAATATATAATATCCAGATGAGATAATAGTTGTCCTTTACTTTTATTAATAATCATTACAGAGCATAAAAAACAGGATTTTTTATTTTATTTGAAATTTAAAACAATCCTGGATCAAAATATTATATCAGAGTCACGATCAAATTTGTTTTACTATACATGTTCATATTAAACGATAATTTGCTAGTAGAATATTATATTACAATCACATTCAATTTTTTTTTTTACCAATTCATTTATATCAAATCATTAGCAAAATATAAAAAAATTCATATAAACCTTAATGCATTTAAACTATTTTTTATGCACACGCTTTCAAAATAAACTTGTTAAATAAATGTAATCCATTGTATGATTAAAAAAAATCAAATATTATATAATTACAATTGCATCATATTTAGTAGGTGAAATCTTTTTAAGTATTTTTCATGAGATGTGTACATAAAGCCATATAAAAAAGGGAAAAAATGGAATTATCATTTAAATTTGACTGGAAGGGAAAATGAAACTTTTGGATGAACATTTTGTCAGTTTTTGACGTAAAGTGAGAAAAATGACTAAATATAAGAGAGATTAAAACAAATCATAACTGATAATATCCTTTCAATTTCAAATCTAAATTTATAGGTAAATAGGAATACAAAATAAAGTCATAATGAAACATAGATAACATGTACATAATACTAATTAAAACAAAATGAAATCTTTAATAAGCCAACTTAAGTTATTGAAAATTTTCAAATATTTTTTCTTCTCTCTCTTGTATCAACTTTGAACTCTTATTATTTACATATATATTATCTTAAGACTTTTTTTTAATGCAGTAATATCATGCTCTTCATTATCAAAGAAACTAAATTCATAATACATCTCTTTATTGTTCAATTTATTTATTAAGTTAATAATTGAAGATTTTATGTATAGAAGAGATAATATCTTTTAATGTATTTTTAATAATATATAAATGAGTATAAATCTTATTTCACAAGGTAGTTTTATAAAATTTACTTAGAGTTAAACTTAAAATGATATTAGAATCATTTTAAAACTTAACCTAACAATTTTTTTAAACCTATCAAATAAGACCACTCTTAAATATATAATTTCACTCGCAGAAAATAAGTCTCAACGTAAATAGTATGTATTAAAAATCTCATATCAACTATAAATAAGATTTAACTTTTAGAAACTTAATAACAAATAATTTAAAACTCTACTTTTATAATTTAAAACTCTAATTAGTATAAATTATTTCAGGTGAAACAAATAGAAACATCAAATTATTTTGCTATATAACACATAATTAAAATAGTAGAAATATAACAAATTTTATATAAAAGTTTTTCTATCTCATCTCAATATATTTTAATCATTTCAAAGTCTAGTAACTTCATAAAAGAATTGAAAATTATTTTTTAACAATATCTTTTGCAACAACTCTGAAAATAAATTTTCTATTCATATAAATAAACAAATTCAATATAAATTAAAAATTATTTAATTATTGTAACACATCATAAAATAGAATACACTAAATATATGGTGGAATCTTTATAGTATGGCTTATGTCTCAACTCTTATTTTACGGCTTTATTTACAAAATAAATTGCTTAAAAACACATTAAGATGAATAATACTCTATAAATAAAACAAGAACTTATGCCAACTTTTGAATGCAACTAATTTCAATTAGTTGTAATATCAACCACAAACGGATATAAATAAAGTAGTTATTGGGTACATAATAAATAAAGTCACTTGACATGGACAGTTACATAATGATTTATTAGTAGTATATCTAAAATGTTGTAGAAGATAAAAAAAAAATATTCACACGATATGTATCACGAATATGTGTTAAATAATTATATATATATATATATATATATATATATATATATATATATTAAATAATATAGAACCATATAAACATATCAAAAAATAATACTAATATAATTTTAAGATAATCGTTATAAAGTTTACTAAATAATCATTTAGAAATATAACATTTGTTGTTGAATAACAATGTTAAAAATATTTTGAAAAATATATTTATAAGAAAAAATATTTCTCATATAAAGTAGAAATTTATTAAAACAGCATATTAAATGGAAAAGACAGTTTATGTATAAAATAAAGTTTTAAGAGAGCAAATTTGTGAAACAATATTAAATGTTTTTTCTTTCAGGAATGAAGAAGGTAAAAGGTAGTTACAGTAGATGCCAACAACCTGACAGTATATACTTCTTGTATAATCCGATGATAAATTGATGGAAGTTATGTTTTGTTTCAGCAGCAAAAATGGAATTAAAAAAAGGTAAGTATTTTATCTAATTTTGTTTTACTGAGGAAAACACAAACGTGAGTAAAAATGATGACGGAGTTTTCAAAGAGAGAGTATGAAACCAAGATCTGTGCGAAATTGCGGTCACGCAAAGGGGCTGGTAGCATGTGTAGACCGTGTGGTACTTGGAAGGTGTAGTGAGGGGTACACATGTCATTTCAGGGATATTCGTAGCGATTAAGAGGTTCAACTCAAAGATGGTTTTTGTTTTTGTTGAAGATAAATAAGAACAGAAGTCGAAGAAGCCAAATCATATAAAAGATTATAGCCGTCAAATATCACTCCCACGAACTATTCTTCTATTTCCATTAGAAGCCATGGCCATGGATTCCATGGCCGCCTCCATCGGAGTCTCCGTCCCGGTGCTTCGCTTCCTCCTCTGCTTCGCCGCCACCGTCCCCCTCAGTTTCCTCTGCCGCTTCCTCCCCCGCGGCCTCCCCAAGCATCTTTACTCCGCCGCTGTAGGCGTCGTCCTCTCCTACCTCTCCTTCGGCGTCTCCTCCAACCTCCACTTCCTCGTCCCCATGTTCCTCGGCTACGCCTCCATGCTCCTCTTTCGCCCCCGATGCGGCATCCTCACCTTCTTCCTCGGATTCGGTTACCTCATTGGCTGGTATAGTCGATCTGTTTTCTCGTTGCAATTCAATTGTTCCTCTCTTTGACCTGGCACCGCATTTTCTCACTGTCTCTTCTGCAGCCACGTTTATTACATGAGCGGCGATGCATGGAAGGAAGGTGGCATCGATGCCACAGGTGATTGCAAATTTATGATTTCTTATTTTGTTTATTTAATTTTCGGATTCAGGAATGAGGGGTTTGATTGATGGTTATTATTACTGTGGTAACGTTACTTTTGGGGATGGTTGGTTTGACCATTAATTGTGGTTGGTTTGGAAATAGGGGCATTGATGGTTTTGACGCTCAAGGTTATATCCTGTGCGGTTAATTACAATGATGGATTGTTGAAAGAGGAGGGTTTGCGCGAGGCCCAGAAGAAGTATCGTTTGGTCAAATTGCCTTCGCTCCTTGAGTACATTGGTTACTGTCTCTGCTGTGGCAGTCACTTTGCTGGTCCTGTTTATGAAATGAAGGATTATCTTGATTGGACTGAAGGAAAAGGGGTATTCTTTATTCTTTATTTTGATTTTAGTTAATCACGATTAGTAGATAACTGTTCTCCTATTTGTTATTTCTATTTTATTGTTGTTGTTATTGCAGATTTGGAGCACTGAAGCAAAAGGGCCTTCACCATCACCTTATGGGGCAACCATACGGGCTCTCCTCCAAGCTGGTTTTTGCATGGCCATGTATTTAAACCTCGTGCCTCATTTTCCTCTGTCCAAGTTTACTGATCCTACCTACCATGAATGGTGTTTCTGGAAAAAATTAGGTTACCAGTATATGTCTGGCTTTACTGCACGGTGGAAGTATTACTTCATTTGGTCAATCTCAGAAGCTTCTATAATCATCTCTGGCCTGGGTTTCACTGGCTGGACTGATTCGTCCCCACCAAAACCACGATGGGACCGGGCCAAAAATGTAGATATAATAGGTGTTGAGTTTGCTAAGAGTGCAGTTACAATCCCAGCTGTGTGGAATATTCAAGTCAGCACCTGGCTTCGTCATTGTGAGTTTCTTGCCTTGAATGCTTTTATTGCGGGATTTTATTAGTTATCTCAGTAGTACATAGACATTGTTCAGGGTCAGGCATGAAGTTTATTTATGGTCCTGCATTATTTTTAAGTTTTGTTTACAATTTGGCTAAAGTATTTTTTAGGTGGCTAGAATTTGGATAAAATTTTCAATTAGAAAATTAAAAAGGTAAAATGAATTATGTTTTTCCTGTGAGTTAAAAGTCAGTTTTGAAGATCTTCAGTAAAAGAACTTCTATTGAAGTACATAAGTTGATTTTTATTTATGAAGGAAACTTAAATGTTTTTCCTTCAATTATTTATTAAGGTGTTTATCAGAAAAAAATGGCCATAGTAGGAACTTTGTATCATGCCTTAGTTGGGTCTTATTAATAATATCTCTTCTTGAATTAAACACCAGTTTTGAAGATGTTAAATGGAAGAACTTCTAGAAAGTTACATAAAGATGATTTTGATTTGACTGATGCAGGAAACTTAATTATTTTTGCTTTATTATATTCTTCTTCTATACCTCTTAAGTATTTATAAAGATGTTTTTAAAAGAAGGGACTTAGTTGGAACTTTCTATCATGGATTACTTGGGTCATTTTAATAATCTCTCTCCTTAAATTAGAACATGGTTTTTGTTTACAGTAAATTATAGCATGATCAAGCTATGAACCCCTGATCAAAAGAAAAGGGTAAAAAGTCATGAACAATTGATTTTCAGTTTTTCGTTCACCCTGTAGGATTTGCTAGATACAAAATTAAACTTTATGTAGATTACCTATTTATATGCCATTCCGAAAGGTTGACAATGATATATACCATATTAATGTTGCTATTGTTTGGGTTTTGGTAGATGTTTATGAGAGGCTTATTCAGAATGGGAAGAAACCAGGTTTCTTTCAGCTACTTGCCACCCAGACCGTCAGTGCTGTTTGGCATGTGAGTGAAATTTTAGCTGCATTTTACATGGATTGTTTCTATTGTGCTGTACGTGGGTATTTGCATTATTATTTCCTCAAGCTTACTATATTTGCAAATGTATGTATAGTTTTTTAGGAAAAACTAATTATTAGACAAATAATCATTACATTTGTGAATAAGAAGTATGTGATAGATGAGGTGATGTATAAATATATCCATTAATTTCTTCTACTACGTTACTCGGGAAAAGAGATCTATTTTAGCCAGCTCAAAAAGAAACTGTTGTGTGAAACAACTTTGGTGTTCTGGTTTTAATATTGTCGATCTTTGGTCTGTATGCAAGGATTTGTGACAGTTTTTTCCTAACAATTTGACTTCATCGTTGTAGGGCCTGTACCCTGGCTACATAATATTCTTTGTTCAGTCAGCATTAATGATTGCTGGTTCCAGAGGTATATGTTGATTTTTGCACATTTGATATCTTTTATTCGGTTAGTTAACATGAGTCGCGGTGTTTCTTTTGAAACAGTCATTTACAGATGGCAGCAAGCGGTGCCTCCGACGATGTCTCTGGTTAAGAATGTCTTTGTGATTATGAATTTTGCCTATACACTTTTGGTTCTAAATTACTCCTGCGTTGGTTTCATGGTTCGTCCTCTTTCTCTCCGTACCCCCCTCTGCAAAAACACTAACACACACATTTACAACTTCTATTTTCAGCCTTAAACATGCTAATATGGATTTCAAGGTTTTTTACATTTTTCTATTGTTTATCTTTGAATAGGTGTTAAGTCTGAATGAAACTCTTGCCTCATATGGAAGTGTGTATTACATTGGGACCATTATTCCTGTTGTTACGATTCTTCTTGGTAAAGTAATCAAGCCTAAAAGGCCTGCTAGATCCAAAGCTCAGAAGGAACAGTGAGGTAGACAATGCTGTTTATTCTTGTTGGAATTTTTGAAATTGGATTAGGATAATGTGGGAGAACGGGTTTCCAGAGCTTTTCTGCCTCTGGTTTTCAACCTCTTGTAACAGCTCCCATGGTCTTGAAAAAATGGGTGGGCTCTTTCATGCTCCTGGTTTTAGCATTGAGTTGTATTTCTTTGATAAGGAACACATTTGTATTTCTGTGATTGCTCAGATCTCGTAACGATTACTGCTAGAGGCTATATTTTTGAAATCTTAATTATAGACAAATATGCAGACACTCTGCTGTATGGTACCAACTGTGCTATTTAGTTTTTAACCCATCAAATCATTTGCTGTCATTTTGTACAAAGTGATGCATGCTTTGTTGCCCAGAAAGTAAGGGCAGTGATACGAAGATGCATTTGGGTACGAGCTGCCTATCACAGGTCTAAGAATTTCATCTTTCTGAAATACACCTGTCTGAAAATGTCTGGGACAGTGCTCTACCTTAGAGGGGAGCGAGAAATTTAAAGAAACGAGATTATTAAGTTTGTTTGAAGAGGAAATGAGATTATTTAATCCATCAATCAAACCATTTTCGTCTTGATGTACTCCTGGGGACTTCGTGTCAGCTGGTTTCCCTAGAGTTTCTGTTCTTAAAATGACACTAATGATTTTAAATAAACATGAATGCTGATGGGATTCACAGATTTCTTGTTTTGGTCAATAAGATTTACACATCAACAAATTTTAATATTATTTTTAGAGTGATACAAGTGTTCTCATTTTATGCAGGCATCTTTCTTTTTTTACTTTGTCATGTAATCTGCCTATTTTGTGATATGTTCATTAGTCAAATCCTGTTGAAGATCTGACACTGTCATAGTATGGATAGAGAGAACATCATGTTCAGGGAAGCAAACGGGTTTGTGGACCACTTGTACGTTTTACTTTTATTACTGTTCAGTTATTTTCAACCTCCTCTTGAAGGATTTCCTTTGTTACTCATGGCATTGAACGGCCTATAGATTTCTTCATGCTTGTTTCGCTAACATGGGGGGATCATGTTTCTCTTTCTCCTGCTTGTTAAGAGGAAGCTCCTCTTCTACCTTTTCTTTCATAAGTTATTGTTGGCTTTTATTTTTATTGGTCTACCTTTTCTTTCCTAAGTTATTGTTGGCTTTTATTTTTATGGTCTATTCACGTCCATTTTTTTTTTTTTCTTGGGCTGTTGGATATCAAATCGTTTTTCTTTTAATTCTAAAGTCGAGGGATTTAATTTCTTGTGTTTATTTTAGGATCTGTAAAATATTTTTTGAAAATTAATTTAATATTTTAAATTCATCCTGCAAATCATCTCAATCTCGATTCTGTTAATGAAAACAAAATCTCAGGCGTGTAGCTCGTAGGAGCCAGTTGCCTATCTGAGTTGGTTAAAACTAATTTTCTTACATACTGATCAAATAAAAATATTTTGATATAATGAACATAAAAATATATATTTTTTATCTCCTTCAACATAATATCACAGAATTGGTGATTAAAGAGTCATAGCTTTAGTTAGTATTTTAAATTTGGTAACAAATCAAATAATAAGAATGACATTGATTGCACTAACAGACTGACAGTAGTGAAATTATGTGAGAGACCATGCAGGCTTAAATACTTGCCCTGATCTTGGTGATGTGGCCTTACAATAGCATTACTAACATTGTGCACTAAAGGGTGGTTCTTTACTGAGTAAGAATATTCTTAATTTTGTTAAAAATGACTCCAGTAAGTAGACACCAGGAAACTGGCTCCAGATTTAGCATTTTTCACTGTGTAACTCAGTTGCTTCAACCTGACAATTATGTGGAAGAAATTAGTATTTCTTGTTGATTCATTCGCTATAGTTTTTTTTCAACATATAATAAAAGAAACAAAAAACGAGAAGAAGAAAAACATAGAATACGTGCTTTAACTTTTTAGACAAAGAACAGAACTCATTGTATATCTACCTTTCCTCCTATCCTACTTCATATTTCAGGCAAAGTGAAAGATAAATTAAGAAGTATATTGTATTGATTTTTGTGAAATAAAAAAATGGAAAAGAAAATTGAAATTTCAACTAATAAAAAATCATAATAAATACGATTTTTAAGGTATACATGGTAAGAATGAACACAATATAAATTTGTTTTTGGTAAGTTCTCAATTTTCTTTAAGGTGATAAATTTTCTTTAAGGTGATGTATGATATTTGATTGGATATTAAGTTGTGAAAAGTAAGTTAACACTGACATAAGTTGATGTGAAACAGAAGAGCAACAGCACACACAATTTATGGTTCAATATTTTCATTAATTAATTCCCACTTGACTAATGCAGACAGTGGTAATTCCCGAGTGAAACCTCCGTTTTGTCCAAAAACCACAGTTTTTCCTTCTCGGTTTCTTCCACCGCGTTACCAGATTTGATTTTACTTTTTTTTCTCTTCTCATTTTTTTCCTTATATTCTTCATTCAAAATTCTGACACTTTCTGCTGCTGCCACACAGTTTCTTTGTTTTTTTTTTTTATTTCTTTTCTTCTCATATTTTCTTTCACTTATCCCATCATCATAGTATTTCCCAGTCGGTTTCTTTCTCTTCTCCATTCTCTCTGTTCTTTCCTCCACCGACTGCTGGTTTCCGCTCGCTTCACCAAACTCAAGGTTTGTACCTTTTTCTTCCTTTAAATTATTCTAATCTTACTTACCTGAACTTTCTTTTCCTTTTGTTTTTCTACTCTTCTATTTTATTTTCCATCATGAAGAGTAGGCTTTTGGACAAGCCAAGGTTCTTTCTTCTCTCCTTGGTTTCCTTCCTTCCAAGGGAGGAACCTCTTTTTTATGTCCTTTTTTCTTTGAGAAACACAAGGCCACTCTCTTCTTTTGCAGCCATAAAATTGGCTTTGGTCAAAGCCCGCACACAAAGGAGTAAAAGTGACACCACATGTTTTCGAGCAGCAGAAGAGGTGACATTGGTGGTAATGGCAACACAAACATGGCTGAATGGGAATTAAGGCCAGGAGGAATGGTGGTGCAGAAACGTAACTCAGATGTGAATAAAAATTTCACATCTAAATCCACCATCAGAGTCAGAGTGAAATATGGATCATCCTATCACCAAATTCAAATCAGTTCTCATGCAAGCTTTGGTAAATCCATTCCTTGGAATTTCTCTCTTTTGTTGTTTCAGAGTTTAATTTCATTCATCCACAATATAGTTAGAAATCATCATTAGTATAATTTTGGTGGTAATTGTGCAAAATTAAAAAAATTAGTATATTTCATATATGATAAGAGATAATGTCATTATACACAGAGATCTTGATTGAATTATACTTTATACTGCATATACTTTTACTTTTTTTACAGATTGTTGTACAAGTTGATGGATTATTGGATGTGGTTCTTTGGGGTTGCAGGGGAATTGAAGAAAATGTTAACAGAACCTACTGGACTGCACATTGAGGATCAGAAGTTGATTTACAAAAACAAGGAGAGAGATTCAAAGTCATATCTTGATGTTGAGAGAGTCAAAGATGGGTCAAAATTGGTGCTTCTTGTGGACATTGAGAACAGAGAAAGAAGGATACTTGAGAAGTTAAAAATTATGAAAAAGGAAAAGACTTCAAAATCCTTGGCAGAAATAAAGCTGGAAGTTGACAAATTATCCAAGAAGGTGCTTAGTTTCACAAATTATATGGGAAATTTCACTATTAATTTAGGTGGTGTGAACTGTGGTACCTATTTTTCCTACTAATTAATGTCTTTAATTAATTGAAATTGGACAGGTTGCAGCATTGGAGACTGATGCTTCCACAGGTAGCATTGTAGCAGATTTAGATGTGGAGAATCTGACTGAAAATTTGATGAGAACATTGATTGCATTAGATGAAATTTATGGCGAAGGTGATCTGAAAATGCTAAAAAGAGAGCTGGTACTAACTCTTGATCGATCTCCAAAACTGAAAATATATGTCGATTGATATTAAACAAAATATTTGTCACTAACATTGTATGTCTGAAAAAAAATTATGTGAAGGTTAGGAGAGTTCAGAAACACATTGAGACTCTTGATATGTTGAGGATGACAAGGCAAAATTCAATTCCTCTTAAAAATGATGAAAACAAGATTAAGATGCATTATCCTGATGACTTTCAGAGGCAGGGAAATGCTAAGAAGCAGCAAGCAATGCAACATTCTGACTCTGTTGTGGTGACTACAAAATGGGAAACTTTTGATTAAGGCTTTCAGATTTATAACCAAAATGCTTCACACACATTAGTAAGTCATCATGTGATTTTGGATTGTTTTTCCTTAAAAGAAATGATTAATCTCTCATTCTAAGACTGCAAATTAGACTAATGTGTAGCTTACATAATTTTCTCTGTACATCTACTTGCAGCTTTTAATGTGTTGTAAAGGTGTTTACTGGTAGATGTAAATAGAAAAAAAAAAAAAAAGGTGTAGTAAAAATTCACTTCAAAAAAACCAAAGAGACTAGTAACTTTAAGAATGGATGGCTGGTGTTTCATTCAATTTTTCTACCATTTTTTATAGTATTTTTATATTAA
>Ga0209489_103730_pt1 | contig 29150 bp, 10 predicted proteins | sample SiratrowhiteBW_FD_187527 | JGI IMG/M metagenome (GOLD analysis project Ga0209489, IMG submission 187527) | Root nodule microbial communities of legume samples collected from California, USA - Siratro white BW (SPAdes) (version 2) | ecosystem: Host-associated > Plants > Roots > Nodule | place...
TTTTTTTAAAAAAAAAAAAAAAAAAACTTTCAAACCAAACATAAACCTTTTTACTCCCATTTAGAAAGTTTTGTTTATTGGATTGTCTCTCAAATTTTGTTTTCCAAAATCATGAATTGAAAGTTGTTTTACACACTCCAAAGTAAAAGTGCACAAAACTTTTATGCTAAATAGACCAAAATGTGTATTCAAAAATTTTGTCATGAAATTTATTTAGTAAATAATTTCAAAAGTAATGTTTGCGTAATTTTTTATAACTTACATGAGTAAACTTTTCCCACAAGAATAAGTGCTATTTGTATATATAGACGAGAATGATATCTTTGACAACTTCTCTATAATCGAAACATTTCAATGGAATGGTGTAGTTGATAATCGAAACACTTCAATAAAATGGTGTAGCTGAGAAAAAGAATAAGTTATTGTATGAAATGATTAAAATAATATTAAATAATTATTTTATCCTAAAACACTTTTGCAAAAGTGGTGAAATATAATCTATTTATAAAATAAGATTATATAAAAACTATTTTTAAGAAAATACTTCTTCTAAATTATGGAAAGGGTGAATTTTCAAGATATTGTACGTCATACTTTGGATGTCATTGTTTTATCATCAAAATTAAGGATAACTTGAAAAATATTAACATTAAAACATTTATTTAATAATTAAAAACGTTTAAAACAAAGATAGTTTTTTACTCTAGAATCCTAATTATGGAAAAGACAATCTATGTGAAGTTTAACGATAATAATATTCACTATAACATTTATCACTTTAGGCAACACTTTTGTTAGTCACAGACAAATAAATGTGGCCTAAAAGTAGAAAAGACCACACTTTTACAAGTATGGTTTATTTTCATTACAGGTCACACTTTTTGAGTTGTGGGTATTTTAAGCCACAGTTTTCTCCTGTACCCTATTAAAAAACATAGGTCACACTAAAAAAGTGTGCACTAAAATTTAAAAAAAAAATTAGTCTATATAAATTATAGTATAAACCACATGTTCTGAATGTAACCTAAACATTAAAGGTAAAATTGTAGGCTTCCCCCTCTTACAAAAATTGGACTTCCCGCTCATACAAACAACAAAAGATTAAAGGTCTTGAAATTAGAAATAGTTACCCTTCCTGCTGCCAAACCCTCTGTCTACCCTACCTCATTTTCTCAAATCCTCTCTCTACACTACATCATCCCCTACCTCACTCTCTCAACATTTTCATCTCATCTCTCCCACTCTCCAGTCGACCATCCTCTCCTCATCGCCGCCATTGTTTTTCATCTGGCTTCTTCTCCATACAGTCATCTTTGTGCTCTTCGTCGTCTCTGGTGAGTCTCTCAATCTCGATCTTTTTCACTGTTTCGGTTACGTTCTCAATTTTTTTTCTTTCATTCACCTAATTTAGGGTTTCTGTTTCGAATTTGGTTAGAATTTTTTTGTATAATTTAGAGTTTGAGTTTTTTTATCAAAATTTGTATTTTGAGGTTAGTTATTATGTTTGTTAGAGATTTGTTCATTATTAATGTTGAATATTGACATAATATGATGATATTTACAGTCTCTGATTTGGCCATAGAAACCTTTTGTGGAGCATAAATTATTGAAAGAAATGTTTGTCCTAGGACCATAATATATTAATTTAATATCTTCATGAGTCAAGAAATTTATAGAGGTATATTTGTTCCAACTTAAAAGACGAATACGACTTTTTCCTGTTAACGGTATAACCACATATAAACAAGTGCAAAATGTTTATATAGATGAGTGCATAATATTTAACATTTTGGAATCAAGCAATAATTGCAAAGTAAGGATGACTGCAATTCATTTTCAAATAAGTGACAAGAGGACTTGGATGTTCAACAAAATCATGGCTCTATAGGGTCTGTTAAGAAATATTTCAAATTTTATATATTGATCGAGGTTGATCATTTTCATTTTTAAAATCTGATATATGCAGTAATTGTATAACCCAAATTCTTTTGTTTTAGAAAGATACTTAGCTCAAATCATTGATACTATTTTTTTTTTATTTTTAGTTGTAGTGAGAATCTCAGGAGCAGTTGGGTATAATTCAATTTGCTGAGTACAAATTAATCATTCCAAAGGTAGGTACAAGTCCTGAATTTTATATAGTCTTGTCTATTCTTACATGCAAAACATTTTATTTTTGTTGAATTTCATTCCATGTTAGTCCTTTATGTGCTGTGTATATGCTGTAAATAAAGGTTAATATTGTAGTTCAACTCCCAAACCTATATCCAATCACAACAGTATACTTATTTAATTGCTCTATGCATAATGAGTCTCCCAATTTCATATTAAGTAATGTTTGTGATGACTCACTTCTGTCTTTAAGAGTCACTGCTAGCAATTCAAATACTTATTATACACCTGATCAACATAGATGTGCATATAAGTGCATATATATGCATATAAGGACATATATTAGACATTGCATAAATAAAATTAATATTTTTTCAAATTATAAATTTTTTAAGTTAGTGTGATAAAGCTATAACTTTGTGAGTTTCTTGAAGAAAATGCAAAGAAAGAGAAACAAAATGAGAAAGAGAAACAAAATGAGAAAGAGGAAAATGTGCTTCAAGATAAAGAATTACAAAATGAAATACATGTTGAAAGAGTACATGTTGAATACACTGGAATCAATGTAGATGAAGGTAATATTACAATGTTAGCAAGTTTATTTTTTTATTTCATTTATTTTTTTAACTTAGCTAAGTTTAATGTCAAAATAGGCTTAAGCAATAAAAGAACACGAGGGTCAACAAGATGTTTACAAATACATGCAAGAAATACTGAAGATCTAGTAGTTATTTTGGACAAAGATGGAGAGCATGTTAGTCCCAATATTAGAGTTGTGTCTAACTTGAGTCATTGTTTGGGAAAGAAAATTCTGGCCGAGTTCGTTGTTATGGAAGGACTATGAGACTCACAACATTGAAGAAAAATCAAGAAATTGATGCTCTAAAAAGAAAACATGTCATTGAAAGAAATGATATGATCAAGAAGTTTGAAGGTTTGGAGGCAGTGATGAAGTTCGTGCTTAAGCAAAATACTGATTTAGATGAGAATGATATAGAAGAAATGATGACATGAGTATTAGACAATGAAAGTAGTGTTGCAACTCATGTTCTTGATGATGATGATGATGATGATGAGGTATACAATGGAACCATCTAAGATTGTGAAATATTTTATGCAAACTTTCATAAATTTGAAGAAGATCATGTACTAAGTTTGTTTTTTTTTTTTTTTTTTACTTTTTCGCAGGGTGAAGTTCAAGTTCATTTGGAGAAGAAAACATAAAATGAAGAAATCAATAAAATACTTTTGTTATATACCTTACAATTTTTTATAATTTTCAAAGTGTGTTAGGCAAGATTGGAGTATAGTTTTTAATATTTTTAGTTGTTACGATTATGTTTTAAAATATGTTATGCAAATTTAATTGCATTTATAAATGTTACGAGTATTATAATGTTATTTTTAATTACAGTTTAGTAAAAATAATTTAATTGTCTTCTATAGTTTTATTGAAGTATTTTTATATTATAATAATAATGTTAAAAATGAATTAGTGGCTTAATGTATTAATAATATATTTAGAAATATTACAAATGTGGTATGAAAGATTAAACAAAAACGCAACAGCTAAAAAAGTGTGGCCTAAATATTGACAAAAAAGACAACAATATGAAAAAAATGTGGCCTAAACATGGACGAAAAGACAACAGGTGAAAAAATGTGGCCTAAACACTCACAAAATGTGTGGCCTATTGTATTACGCTAAGACCATACTTTTTGAAGAAAACTGTGAGCTATAAGCTATGTCCACGATTGAATACACCACAATTTCAAAACCGTGGTCAAACTGTGATCTAAAGTTAAGACCATAGTTTTTTTTACCTTAGACCATATTTTTCACCTGTTGCTTAAAATGAAAAATGTTATAATAATTGATACAGAGACATTGAAATTGAATTTGTCCTTTACCGGCATTAAATTGGACGACACTAAGAAAAATATAACTAGTGTAATTTAAAAAATCAAATTAGTCAAAATCTGAAGAAAAATCATCTAATATTTTGGATAATTGGGACCTCGAAAAAAGATATACATAAAAGATAATCTTTAAAGTAATAATGATATATCTTCTTACTAGAAATAAAACCAAAAAAAATATCAAAGATGTTGCAAATAAACAAAAAAGTTAAGTAAAGTCATGAAAAAAGAAATCAATTCTAGAATTGTCTCTAAAAGCTTGTAGAACTACCTAAAAAAAGGTGGTTGGAATCAAGTATACAAAAACAAGTTTGACGAAAATGATAAGATCATGATAATTAAAATAATATTACTTGTTAAAGGATTTTCACGATGAAAAGGTATAAATTATATTAAATTTTATGTTCATGTTCTACTCCTAGAAACAGGAAGCATTTGTTGTTAATTTTGTTACATATATTAGTGTTAATACTCAATTTCATCTGAGTAAAAAAATATATTAAATAAAATAAAAACTAAATTAAATTTAAAAAGTAGAAAATATAAAGAAAATTAAAAATAGTAAAATTTTAATAAAAAGAAATGATAATAAAAAATATATCGTTTTATCTAAAAATAAATGTTTATTTTTTATATTGACAAAAATCTAAACTTAAAAAATATTTCAGTTTCTTTTATCTTATTTAAAAGTTTTGTAAAAGAAAATAGTATAGGAGAATAAAATATTTTTTTCGTTAGCTTTTGTGTGTGTGTGTGTATATATATATATTATTTATTATTAAATAAAAACAAGAATAAATATTTATTTTGGTTATTTGGTTTTTCTATGTTTTTTTCTTTATTATTAACATTAACCACACAAAATGACAAATAAAAAGGGTTTTCTCACTTTGTGGTCTAAGATCTAAGTGTACCCTCTAACTTTTTTTTTTTTAGATTATTGATTTTATTTGCCTATAATTATAAATTCTTACACATTTGTGTCTTCTCTTAAAATTTTAACTTTTTTAAGGCAATGAACCAATTAAGAAATTCTAACCGCATACTTTTCGAAAATATTTTGTTTTTAATCAATAACAGAATGCTCGTTAAAAGGTGTTACTAATATGGCTCTATATTAATTATACATCTTTTAACAGTATACAGAACAACCCATAATGGGTTAAAGCCCAACTATAGAGTTAAACCAAATAGAACTTCAAGTAATTTATTTCAATCTTCTACAAAAGACCTATCTGATCACCTTTTAAACATGGTTAAGACATGGTATAACTTCAGATAATCGTAAATAAATTTGGGCTTACGTAGTGTTTTAAGACATGGTTAAGCCTCAGCTCAAATTATTTGTTAGGAGATTTCTTTTCTTCACCCCATAATTTCCTTGTGCACCCCTGCAAATATGAAAATTTTTTCCTCTTATTATAAAACATAACTTATGAATTGTATAATTTGGAAGTTAAAAATAACTTTTAGTTATGTAATTTGAAAATCTTTTTTGACTTTTAAATAGTGCAATCTAAAAATAAAAAATGACTTTCAAACTATGTAATTCCAAAAAGCTTTTGAATTCTAAATTGTAAAATTTAAAAGTTATTTTTTACATAATATTTTTTAATTATACAACTTAAAAGTTATATTTGACTTCTAAATTATATATTTAAAAGTTATTTTTTACTTTCAGATTATATAATCTATATTTCGTTTAATTTTAAATTATACAATTTTTCTTTTAAGTCATTTATAATATAACGACGGTGCGATGTTAAGTAGATGATAGCTTAAAAACAATTTGATTTTTTTAACCACTCTATCATTCATATTTAATATGTATCTGTCAGTAAAATATCATTATTGAAAGAAAACTATCGATGAAAAATAACATTAATCAATTTTATAATATTTATGTTTGTTTGTTAGTAAAATATGTCGGTAAATTAAGTGCTAAATTATCCATCAGTACAAAATGTCAGTAAATTGAGCGTCAAATTATCTATTGGTAAAATTTATCAATAAATTGAGTGTCAAATTATTCATCAACAAAATCCATCAAAAATTGATAGTCAAATTATCCATATGTACAAATTGTCAGTAAATTGAGTGTCAAATTATCTATTGATAAAATTTATCAGTAAATCGAGTGTCAAATTATTCATTGACAAAATCCATCAAAAATTGATGATTAGATTATCCATCAGCAAAATCTACCGATGAGCGTCAAACTATCCATAAATTATCTATCACTAAAATTTGTCGACAAGTTAAACATCAAATACATAAATCAATGTTAAAGAACTAAGGAGCTTATCCAGCGGTAAAATCAGTCAATAATGACTAGTACTAAAAATCTACGGATCAAATTCGTTAATAATTTTATAACTATGATTATAAAAATAATTTTAATAATAATTATTATTATGACAATAACAATAACCATTATATAATAATAATAATAATTATTATCACATAATAATAATAATAATAAAAGTAATTATAACAATAATCATAATTATTATAATAATAATAATTAACATAATAATGATAATAAAAATAATTATTATGTCAATAATAATAACACTGATAAAACTAATAATAATACTTAAATAGTAATAATAATATTGATAATAACAATAATAATAATAATAGTAATTATTCTTATTATTATGATAATAAAATTAATTATGATAATAATAATAATTACGATGATAATAATAATAGTAATAAAATAATTACCACAATAATTATTATATTATTAATAATATTATTATTTTTAACAATAATAATCACAATCATAATATATTTTATGTTCACTTATACCACTGCGATTTTTTTTAGCGAGATATTAATAATAAGATTAATAATAATAATTTTAATAATAAAAATAATATTCATGATATTTATTTACAAAGCAAATATGTTAGTAATTATTGAAGGATATATATATATAGGTACCTACTAACAAACTTAATATTTTCTATTGATAAATTTACGGATAAACAGTTTATCAATGAATTCTTTATCTTCGCGATTTTGTTGAAAATTTCTATTTATCATGAAATTTTAGTATTACCGACATATTTTGATTATCGCTAAAACTCATTTTTTTTTTAGTGTTTCATTTTTTATGGAGATGGTTCTCATAGGCAAATAAGTTGTACTACAAACATCTTATTTTGTAAAGGAGTTCTTAAAATGTTTGTTTATTCTTTCCAGTATTTTGATGTTGATGGCAATTGAGGTAATTATCATACAATTAGAACATACACAAATTGAGTCTTTTATTCTTCACAAATGTGTCGTTGTTGGATGATGGGTTGGTTTATAAAAAATAGTATGATTTGGTCCCATATCTAACAATATTGGTAGAGATTTAGACATCAACTATTTAGGGTGAACAAGATTTTGACATCAACTTATATTAGATTTTGAGTTTTCTATTCCCGACAAAGGTGTCATTGTTGGACGATGGATTAGTCTACAAAAAATACCATGATTTGGTTCCAATATCAACATTTTTTGTGGATATTTTGACATCAACTTGTGGATAAGATTTTGATATTGTGTACTTTAGGGGCATTTACCTTGTTACAAAACAAATACTATCATAAAAATAATTTGATACTTATTTTTTTCATTTGATATATTAGATGTAATGGTATGTTAACTCAACTCGAAAGTGAAAGGTTGTTGGATAAAGATGATAGAAAGACTAAGATAAATGTCATATTGATGGGAAATTTGGTGTCTTGGAATGACTTGAGCTGATTGGATGGAGTATGCTCGGAGAAGAATGAAGAATTTAAGGTGGAGGAGTGGAAATAAGTGGTAGAACTAGCTTCAGGGAGAAACTAGAAGACTCTTGCTCACAAGAAAAGTTTCTTGTTGAAGTGTTGGAACAACTAACTCTAAAAGTAGGGGAGGGGTGTGAGTAAAGCCCTTAGACTCTTTTTGTAGAAGATTAGACTGATCATTTAGGGAAAAATCAACTCAAACAAAACAAAATATAATTTTATAGTGGTTCCCTAAAACTTAATTCTCTTTTAAGACAACTATTTAAGAGGTTCTACTAATTAAATGAATGATTACAAAGTACACACATCTTAATATCTCATTGAGACAAAGACTTCACAAACAACAAAATAAAGAATTATCAAAGAGATGATAATTTAAGCTCATAGATAATTTCACAAGGTGAAGAATTACAAAGGTTTTTGCTTACCCTAAAAGAACACATATAATTTGATTACTACTAGAATATTGTATAACACTTGCATTTTCTTATTGTTTCCTTCTTGTAGGTCTTTGAAATGATCGTTGCTTAAAATCTTATATTTTTTGAAAATTTGCTTTAGTTACGTTGATATTGCATTGCATCACTTGAATTTCACTTACTAGAAGCTTAATGTGAAAGCTAACAAGCTTCTATTTATTTCTAGTTACTCTAATTCCTTTCTTATTTACTATTATAAGGGGAAGGGCTCAACAGACTTACAAAGAAGAGAGTCAACAAGAATTTGTTTATAATATATAAAATAGAGGAGCGAAAAGGAAGTTTTGTTGTAAAAATATATGAATGATAAAATTAATTTTGGAGACAGTTAAAGTATCATATTAGAGTTAAAAGTCAATTTTTTCAAAAGTAGTTTTGAAGCATTTGGTTTTGGATCTCCAAAATTTTGCTAACATCTTGAATTGTAGGCTAATAAATTTTCCCTTTAGGGATTTCTATAAAGAGAAACATGAGAAGAGTGCACATATGGAACTTGGTTATTGAAAAGTTTTATAAGAAATTATCCCATGGAGGCACAAAATGTTATCATGGCTAGGAAGATTCTGCCTCTTAAAGTCAGTGCTTAAATGAAGGAGGTTTGGGGTGAAAAATATCAACTTTCAATGAAGCCTTATTTAAAAATGGAGATAGATGTTGCAAAACATTACAAAGTCCTTTTGAAGCAAGGTCCTCAACTCAAAATATGGAGATTGAAAGAATTTATCAGTGTTGAAGGGAATATCAAGTCCTCACTTTGGCGAAGGAACACGTGGAGTTAAAAATAACCGAAAGTGAATGCGATTATTAGGAGGCTAGGGGATAGAGCAAACACTTTGTTTTAGTTGGATAAATGGCAAGGGGGAATAACCTAGCACAAGGGGGATTAAATGGAATCATTTTAAATATAAAAGACTACTTTATTATTATTTTTCAATTGAATCTAACAAAGATAAATAAATAAAATCCTTCATTTCCTTTTCTATAAATTGCTTACGAAAACAACATTCATTGCAGCCAATCCAAATAACCCTGTATGGATTTGAATTAGGAGATGCCACTTTTAATATATGAAATAAATTATATAAGAATTTTTTTTATATATATTTTAAAGTTATCCAATTTGAATGTTAGATAATTCTTCTATTCAATGCTAATACCTAGCAAAACCTATTTCTAAAAAAAATTGTAAGAAAAATTTATTCTTTTTTCTATAGCTTATTCAAAGAAAGTACAGGTTTAGGCAATAATATTTAGTTAATTAAAGTTGACATTTCACGAAGAAAGTTGTTTTGGTTGAATATGACACCGCAGTGAAGGCGTGATTGACGAGAGAAGTTAGGAGTTAAAGTTGCATGTCAACTTCACCTAACAATCTCAACCACTTCTGTCACCACTCCTCCAATTTACGAAAAATCATTTCTTTTTCCAATAAATCCATTTTAAAAAGGAAAATCTTTAAGTGAACTTATTGAAACATTATTTCAGATTCTTTAAAAACTAGATTCGCAATATCTGTAAAAATTCAGCTTTTATATATAATTTTTGAATAGGTTTATTTTCAAAACAAAAATGTTAAATTAATTTAGTATACTTTTTAATTTTTAAAACCTTCCTTTCTTTTCTTTTTCAAATAAAAATAATTCCCTGGGAAACTAATCTATGACAAATAAAAAGAAACCACAGACAAAATAATTTATTAAAAATAAATAAATAAATAAATCGTCTAATTAGACGGACTATAACCAATGATGTAAAGAATTTAAGAGATTGACAACACACTTTTTGTATCATATATTTATATACAATTTATTCAACAATATAACTTTTATAGATTTCATTTCTTATTTAGTCTACTATCTTTTTGAAAAAAAAAAATTGAAAGAAACATGGAAGAGAAAAGAAAGATAGGTAGGTGAGAAAGAGAAGAAAAACATATGAGAAAAGTAGAATAAAAAAATTGTTTCAAACCATAAAAAAAAGTAAAGGTTAACTTTTGAAATTATCTAATTTAAAAAGCATTATTATCGTTATTTATTTAATTTTATTATCAATATTATTATTTTTCACTTATTTACTTATATCATTGTTATTTCACTAACAGTTAATTGGCAAGAAAGAAGGTCACTTTGGTATTGTTGATGTGTTTCCTTTCCTTCCTAGATTAAAGAATCACTTCTGACAACTATTTAAACTAATTAATGAGTTAAGAGTCTTCTTAACAGTAATTTAATTCTAAAGACGAGTTTATATTAAAAATATTAATTCACTATTTTTTAATAACACTTTGTTTGGTTTTGATGATATGTAAAAATGAATGCAAATTGAAATTTTGATGGAAATGTATTTAAAGCAAGATAAATTAGAGAGCAAAGCCAGAGAAATTTGCTGCTGGAGGATTAATTCCGAGTTTAAAGATCATTTAAATTCTAAATGTATTTAACTAAGATGTTAAAATAGGTCTAAATTGGAGAAGAAGTCTAACCTTAGATTTGAATTTGATTATACTAAAAACTGATAAATTTTATAATGGTAAAGAAAAAATTAAATTCTATGGGTTGGACTGGTGTTAGATTGGATTTATTTACTAATCCAACTAAAAGTTAAAAAATTATATTTAAATACATTGATAATATTAAATTAAAATTGTATTATTAATTCATTATATACTATATATTATATGAAAACTTAGAAAATTTAACTTTCATAGATAAAAATTATATTAAAACTTATGAAACTTAAAGCATGTGAGAATTAAAGACTGAGTTGGCATAGTATTTTTAGTTCTTTAATTTGATATCTCGTATATTAAATATTTAATTTTTAATGATAAAATTTTATTTTTATGTATTATATTTGGTTAAATATATAGAAAATCAAAAATATTTTTTTATTGTAAAAATAATGGTTTTATTTTTTAGTGAATTAATTCGTTTAACTAAATAATATATGATAGATCATATTGAATTAGTGTATTTTAATTAAATGTTAAGGATTTATTTGACAGAAATATTTGACAAGTTAGTTTCTAATTTATAGTTAGTTAATAATTGATAAATTTTTAATTTACTAGTTTTGAGCTAATAAATTAATTTATTGGGTTAAAGTGTTTGGTAAGCTAACTTTTAAAATAGATTATTTTAATATTCTTGTTTTATTTATAAATAAGATATTCTTTTTTTTGGTTAAATCTATTTATAAATTAATTAAATAAACTGATACCTAGTTTATATTGATCTTAATAAACAATATTAGAGTAGACTAATCCATTTACGGAATAAATTAAGTTGAACAGACATTATATATATATATATATATATATGTGTGTGGAGAATATCTTCCTGCCACATAGCAAGGTTTTCTAAGCTCAGCAAGAGGAACAAAGAAAAGATAATGAAAAGTGAGGGAGAAGAATAATTAAAAGAAACAAACAATCTTTGCTATTTTTTTATTATTATTAAATCTAAAGGTATATGTTTGCCTTCAAATGTTTGGTTTTGGGAGCAAAGTTACATGCTACCCAATTTTTTTTTTCTTTCACGAGACAATGTGTGCTTAATCAATTAAATTAATATAAGTGATTATAATTTTTCGTTTGTCTATATTTTTATCTGCTAAAGTTATATAATTATTATGTATTTAAGTGTGTGTCTAAGTCTATATTGGATAAGAATGAGAAAGTTGAGTAACATATAAGAAAGAAAACTCATAAAGCCAATGCGTTAAGGTTTTGGATTGAAGGTGTCGTCATTCCCTTATGTAGTTTGGCTCTCATTGTTTGAGTTCTCCCCGGTATTTCCCCCTGAGATTCTCCCAACAAGTGGTATCAAAGTCGTTGGTTTGCGACTTGGGTGACCCTGTATCGAAAGTTTTTCTGATGGAGGTTTCAGGCAAGCGTGTCCCGTATAAGTGTGTGAACGGCAGTACAAGTAAGGAGTTGTTTGCTTCCAATCGAGGGGGAGTATATCAATGTGGAAGAGGGACTCACACTTGAATACCTAACAATCTCTAACTTGAGGGAGAGATTGTTAGGTATTCAAGTGTGAGTCTAAGTCCCACAATGGATAGAAATGAGATCGTTGAGCAACATAAGAAGACCCACAAACCCAATGTCTTAAGGTTTTGGGTTGGTGTCATTCCCTTATATGGGTTGGCTCTGTTCTCATTCTTATAAGATCTCCCTGGTATTTCCCCCTCGGATTCTCCCAGCAAGTGGTGTCAGAGCCGATGGTTCGTCTTTGTCACCGGACGAATGAGCTTAGTTTGACCCTGTATCGAAAGTCTTCCTGATGGAGGTTTCAGGCAAGCGTGTCTTGTATAAGTGTGTGAACGGCAGTACAAGTAAGGGATCATTTGCTTCCGCTTGAGGGGGAGTATATCAATGTGAAGGAGGGACTCTCACTTGAGAGGGAGATTGTTAGGTATTCAAGTGTGAGTCTAAGTCCCACATTAAGTAGAAATGAGAAAGTTGAGCAACATATAAGAAAGAAGACCCACAAACCTAATGCCTTAAGGTTTAGGATTGGAGGTGGTGTCATTCCTTTATATGGGTTGGCTCTGTTCTCATTCTTGTGAGATCTCCCCGGTGTTTTCCCCTCGGATTCTCCCAACAAGTGGTATCAGAGCCGCTGGTTTGCGGCTTGGGTGACCCTTTATCAAAAGTCTTCTTGATGGAGGTTTCAGGCAAGCGTGTCCCGTATAAGTGTGTGCTTGTACCAATGTGGAGGAGGAACTCTCACTTGAGGGGGAGATTGTTAGGTATTCAAGTGTGAGTCTAAGTCCCACATTAAGTAGAAATGAGAAAGTTGAGCAACATATAAGAAAGAAGACCCACAAACCTAATGCCTTAAGGTTTAGGATTGGAGGTGGTGTCATTTTTTTATATAGGTTGACTCTGTTTTCATTCTTGTGAGATCTCTCCAGTATTTTCCCTCAGATTCTCCCAATAATAATGAAAAGAGTGTCGCTCGGCCATAATTAGTAATTATAATATAATTTTTTTCTAATTGTTAATTGTCCTATTTCTTTCTATGTGAAAACGATTTTAATTATTTTATTCTATAAATAATAAATATAATGAATTCTTTTTTATTATATAAATATTAGAAGCTCGAAGGGTTTAGTTTTAAAATTTAAAACTTCATCGTTATTATTCTACTACCATACATTAATAGTTTAAGAGTGGTTTTGGAAAAAATATTGCAATTTTAATTAAATTGTATACTGACCAAATTAACATTTCTAAAAAAAAAATAATTATGCACTTTATTTATAAATCTCTCATACCATCTTCATATTTTAACAATAGTCGGTTTATAAAAAAAAATTATTAAAATATACTAATGTGATATGGCGAGAGTTTTAAAATTAAGAGATGAGTCTCCTATAAAATCTTAAATATTAAAAAAAAATCAATATAATTAACATGTGCTCTAATAATGTATTGTGAGAAAGATGAAAGTCTAAAAGAAATTAAACTGATTGATTTTTTTATTCTTTAATGATTTTTTTTTCATTCTTAATTTATTATTAAATATTTTTTTGAGAGAAATATTCATATTTATAATATATAAGTAACGTAGATAAGATTATTTTAGCAATTTTCTAAACTTAATTATATCTTTTATTCTTATTTTGTATAAAAAAAAAATCTTAAACAGCATTTGTTATAAAAAGGATACTAGATGAAGAGTAAATTACACGCTATTATGATTACTAAGAAAACCATAGTGAAAATTACTTTGTAGGCTTAAACTATGCATAGATTTATGGTAAATTTGGTGATACCATAAGAGAAGATTAACAAAGATAGAATTAATAGACAACTTAGTGAGAGAGGAGTGAAAAAGTGATTTTAGAAATGATAACGAAACCCTAACATTTTCATAAAATATTATTTAAACTATTATTTATTTATAAAGTATTACCATTTTGCTGCATTAAAATTTCAAATAGTTGACTAATGTCATTCTCACTTTTTTATTATTAATGCATTCTCATATAAGTACCAACAAATCACCATGTTAACAAAAAAAAAGTGAATTAGTTGTAGTACTCAGACATACAGTGACACAAAGGACCAAGATGAAGACTCGTGGTTCTACCAAGATCTCTGCAAAATGGGTTCCAATTTTCTCTGCATTTTCCTTCATTCTTGGAATGCTAATAACAACCAGGTCACTATATCTTGATCTCCTTAACTTCTCTCTTTCACAATTTTTATACGATTCTTCTCAGCTTTTTTTCTTTCTTTATTTAATTTTGTTATACTGAAACTAAAGTTCCAAACTTGTGTATGTGTTGGCACTTTGTTTTTCTCCAAGTTCAAATTTTTATTGCTCAGGTTGATGACTGAACTGAACAACGACAATTTGATTAACTTTGCAGGATGTGGGAGCCACTTGAGTCTAATGGGGTGCTTCTGTCAAATCATCGACGAGACCAAGAACTGCAAGTGGTGTCAGGGGATTGTGCCCCCAAAAAGGCATGTTTTTTATGCTTCACTCCCAGTTATTTCTTCAGTTCCATTTGAGCATGTTCTTCTTAATTATATGTTCTGTGTTTTTTAAACTTGTGGGGTGTTTTGAATGTGTCACATGCAACCTGTGCAGGATAAGGATGTAATGAGTGAAGTGTACAAAACCCATGAGGCCATTCAGTTAAGAGAAACATGTTTTTAGTTTTCGTTAGAGTTGTTTCCATTTGCAAGTTGCAATTGAAGTGTTCGTTGAATGATTGGTGTTTACTTTTTCTTTTGGGGGGTGTCAGATCTCTAGACAAGCAATTTTCCAATCTTCAGATGGAGCTAGCAATAGCAAGGAGTAGCAGAGAATCTGAGAACTCCGATGGTTCGGCTAACACCTTGGCCTCAAGATCCTCCATTGAAGGCCCTCCGAGGAAGAAGGTGTTTCTAGTGATTGGCATAAACACTGCTTTCAGTAGCAGGAAGCGGCGTGATTCGGTTAGAGAGACTTGGATGCCTCAAGGTATCTTATGCTTTGAATGGAAATTGTTTTAATCTAATCTAAATGGCGATGCACTAATTTCTGACAAGTTGTGGTTTTGGTTTCTCCTTTTGATCAGGGGAACAGCTTCTTCAATTGGAACAAGAGAAGGGAATTGTCATCAGATTCATGATTGGTCACAGGTTATTTCTTGTAAGATTCTGATTGTGCTAGTAAGGTGAAATTATCATCAAAATAAAGTATGTTGTGAATCGAGGGGAGAGTTAAAGTAATTTCTAAAGTAAATAAGGTCAGCAAATGAATTAATGTAAATGATCAAGCTCATAGAAGATTCTCGACATCATATCTCTTTGAAGATAACCTTTTCTTTGAAGTTTGATTGCATATTGTTATTGCTTATGTTCTTTTTCAATATTATTAACATTCAGTAATGTTAGGGATCGTGATATCAAAATCTTGTGTTAATTGGAAATCATATCTCAAAAGTAAGCTAGAATTGAGAATCTCTGTAGCACTATAGAATTGACCATGGAGTATATGGAATATCTTTTGTGTATATAATGGGTTCAGAGTGGAATGGTCTAAGTCTTTGCGTTATTACAATGATCCACACGCTAAGTAACTGAATCTAGGTTTCCACTTTTGTCCCTTGTCATCTTAATATCTTGAATCTGAACACATCCTTCCTCAATTTCATCCTCAGAATACAATGTCAAGAGTTTTCCTTGGAAATCTTAGAAGTTAGAAAAATCTTCACAGCACAAGGCAAGTTGTGTTATGTTTTGTTTTATGAGATTTTAATGGTTGCTAAATTTGTGGAGAAACAAATATCTTCTTGTTTAATCCAAGACAACTCTTAAGGTAGAAGAGTGATAATTAGAATTTCAATTTCTTTACCTTTAACAAACCACCTGTGTGATGTAGCTCTATGTTGTCCAAAAGAGTAAATTCTGAAGTTAGCATAGGAATGTTCTTATTATTGCTCTGATTGAAAATAGATACATGTTAAAAAGGACGCACAGTTACTATTAATGGAACTGACATGAATGATATTGTCATGGTTGTCCCAGTGCAACTTCTAACAGCATTCTTGATCGAGCTATTGATTCAGAAGAAGCCCAACACAAAGATTTCCTTCGCCTGGTAACTCATACCGTTGGAACTGTTTCTGTGAGATAAATTCTGATAATCTATCAGGATTATGATATTGTTTATTCATTCTGTAGGAACATGTTGAAGGGTATCATGAATTGTCTGCAAAGACAAAAATTTTCTTTTCTACTGCAGTTGCAAAATGGGATGCTGATTTCTATGTCAAAGTGGATGATGATGTCCATGTCAATTTAGGTATATGCTGTCTCAATACTCTTGACATTTTTCTTGTGTTTCCAAGCAAGGTTTGTCGTAACAACTGCTGCCATGTAGGTGCACTTGCAACAACCCTTACTCGTCATCGTTCAAAACCCAGGGTCTACATAGGATGTATGAAATCTGGACCTGTTCTTTCACGAAAGTAATTCCACTGGACTTATATTTTAGAATGAGGCCATTTCCTTCCAATTCTCCTTATTGTGGCTTTGTGTTATTATCTGATCTTGTTTCTTTCTGTAGGGATGTTAAGTATCATGAACCTGAGTTTTGGAAGTTTGGAGAAGAGGGTAACAAATACTTTCGACATGCAACTGGACAGATATATGCAATCTCTAAGGATCTAGCCACCTACATTTCCATTAACCAGTATGAATACAGTTTCATGCAACACAACACCAAGCTAGGGGTTAATCTTGATCATACAACATGGACAAGCAGTGATAGATTTAACAAAAAATGACTATTTATGCATGGTTGTATGTTTAAGATTAACTTTTTTTCACCTTTGACACTCTCACTAGATTCACCATATATACTTGAAACATTTTCCAATGTGAGTTAACATCTATTCTAGTAGACTTTATAAAAAGGAAAATAGTTTTTGAAGTTAGTTAAAAGTGTTTTCTATTCTAGTTCATGGATACAGTCCAAGTTTAAGGGGTGATCCTAATTGTGATTGCAGGCCAATATTGCACAAATATGCCAATGAAGATGTGTCACTTGGTGCATGGTTCATAGGTCTAGAAGTTGAGCACATAGATGACAGAAACATGTGCTGTGGAACTCCTCCAGGTATGTCATATGAAAATTGTTTGAATCTATGACCCTTTGGTGCTTCCCATGACACTTTATTCCTAACCAAAGGTTTGTGTAGACTGTGAGTGGAAGGCAGAAGCAGGTAACATATGTGTTGCATCCTTTGACTGGAGCTGTAGTGGAATCTGCAAGTCAGTGGAGAAGATCAAATATGTGCACTCAAAGTGTGGTGAAGGGGATGGAGCTGTTTGGAGTGCTTTAGTTTAGGTAAGATATGTAAGATGATTAGTACTACTATAGTATACTTGGAATTCTGTAACATGGGCCTCTTTTGTTCCTTTGATCCTTTTGCACAATGCTTTTAGAGGTAGTTGTGCAAGGGCAGTTTTCAATGTAGCATACCCAAGAGAAATGAAATGAATTATATGAAATCACAAATTTCAGAATAAGTAGTATTTAGATTGCTTCAACTATTTATAAAGTTTGAATAATAAGCTTCTATTTTTTTCAATTATAGTTTACTCTTTATATTTAAAGTCAATTTGTAATTGGGTTTCTTTAGCACAGATTTATTAATAAAGTAGATGGAATATTTTTTTAGTGAAATATTAGTAATACACCAATTTATTTGTAATTGAGTTCCTTAAAGACAGTCCATTTAAAGAAGATGAAATATTTTTTAGAAAATGTTAAATACACTCTTTTGAACACATTTTTCTTTATTCTTCGATAGTTTCCTTCCGTTTTTACATTTTTTTAGTAATTGTACAATCTTGGGTTTTTAATTATTATTTGAAAGTTACCTATTGAGATAAGAATGTCATTGTTTCTTATGAAATTTAAATTTAAAAAGTGAATTTAGTACATTTTTAAAATTAAAGTTTAGAAATAATTTTTAAACACCTTTGGGTGAAAAATTTACAAATTATATTAAATATTCCCTCTTTAATTAAGTCTTCTGAAATTCAAAATTAAATTTCTAGAAATAATTTTCATATTACGGTGGGGTGGTTTTGGTCTATTTGGAGCAACATTAGGCCAGTTGGGCTTGAGGAAGCCTGCTTTTGTCCCCTAGAACCAACCCAATTTTAAATTAAAATAACTTCCAATACATTTAAAAAAAAAAAAAAAAGGAAAGAGTAAAATATATTGGTTTTAACACTTGTAAACATATATTAGCATCTCAAAAGAATTAGTTTTGATTCTTATTAGATATTTTGGGTTCACCTAAAGAAAATCCTACAAAGATATCAATTAGTAGTGAGAAAAAAACTATCTACATTACATGTACATATATAACAAAATAATAAATATGTATCTATGATCACTTTTATTTTTCATAAACATAGACTCACTCATGCATGCGTCATACCCCATTAAAACTGTAGCATCTCTTTACAAGATGAGTGTGGAAATAGATAAAACTTGATAATGAATAATCTTAAAATATAAATTTTAAGTATAGTTCAACTTTACAAAATTAATTAAAATTCATATTTAATTATACACTATAACTTGAGTAATTAAAATTCATATTTAATTATACACTATAATTTAAGTATGGAGTACGAAATTTTCATAACTTTTTTTCATGTTTTAACTCAAGAAACTTGACATGGATTTGTTAGATCTTACCCACCACATGAAGAAAATAACATAGGCTTCTTTGACATATATGGGTGGGTAATGGATGTAACCACCACCTTGTCTCCCATGTTTCATAGTTTTATTCCCTTATAATGCAAAGTATTATTGTAGAATTTACATATGGAGCATCACTATTCACTAGTCACCACCCAACCACATATATTAACTAATAATGATAATTTATTCTCACTATGGTATGAATGAGGAAGCAGTGGCTGGGCATAATTAACAAAATGCACGTAAGCTTTAGGTTATGGTCACAAGCTGCCAAAGAGATAAGTTTAGCATGCATTGGATCAATCAATTGAAATGGGTACCTTGAATAGCATATGAAGTACGTGTGGCCTAGCAAATCATGTGGACCTTGTTCATACAAAAGCATGTCCTCTAGTTTGAGGACAATCTTTGCAAATAGGAGCTTCACTTTCACTAGTCTCATCCTTGTTTTACTTCACTAATAATGTGTTTTTGTACTAATAATGTTAATAATATTTTTTTTTTCACTTTCCATTTCCCTCCATCATGTTCCCTTTTCTCTTCTAAACTTTTTTTTTTCTAGGAAACGACTTTCATTCTTTTCTCTCTCCTTTTATGTATATTTTTTTCTTTATATTTTAAGTGTTTTTTAAAATTATTATAATAGAGCTCTAAAATTTATAAATTAGTGCAAATAATTTAAAAGACCTTAATTATAACTTATCGAATTGAAATTAGGATTTTTAAAACTAATATGTTAATTTAATTATGTAATAAATTGATGTATTGATTAGACATATTGTTCTTGTAGGTTGTAGAAACTGTCGATGATAAGAATAGGATTTTGTTTAATTCTTTAGTGTGTAAAAGTTGGATCAATAACAATCACGTAACTATGACTGAGATTAGTATGTGATTTGAGGGATTCAAGAAAATATGTGGCAAGACAGAGAAAAGAAAACATAATTATTGATAAAAAAAATGTTATTTTGTGATAAATTGTTTGTTTAATTTTACAAAGAAATATATAAAAAATTTTATTTTATGTACTATAATACTCTATTTTTACCATACGACATAAAGCATGAAAAATGCTACTTTTATCTTTTTGTCATAAGAACTCTAAAATTATGTTGACGTAGTGTAAAAAAATGTGTGTATATTTTACATTGATATGGTAATGCATTTCTTTTTCTTTTAACACAATTTAACGAATTTAAGAGTATTTATGACTCAATTTATTTTATGGTTTTAGACTTAAGAAATTGAACTTAGTATACTTTTAGATTTTTAAAAATTAATACATGTTACAAATTTATAATAATTTCGTGTACTATACTTAATCAACTAAACAAATTATTATAAGTTTAGAGTTTAGAACAAATATGAAGAATAAATATATAGTTTAGAACAATTGAATATATTTTCCTTTTTAGGACTCTAATTGATTGTCCCTTCACATTTCTAGTTAAACTTGAATATTGTTTAAAATACAGTCATTAATAGCTAAGACAGAGTATTTTTTGAAATGTAGCCACTTTTAGTTAAGACCAAGTATTTTTGTTTTTTTTTTTTTTTTGAAAAACAATCACTTCTAGTTAAACTTGAGTATTCTTTGGACAACAATCACTCATAACTAAAATACTTTGATTAAGAAGAGTTTAGTCAAAATATCACTAGATTGCTAATTAAAAAGTGTATTGTCCTAAGATAGATAGAAGATTAGGTTCACTCTTTTAAGTTGTTTTCAAACACAAACAATATTTTTCCCTCGCAGATACAAGGTTAAGTATTGTTTAAGATTATAAAAGCTTATTCTAGGTCTTGTTGAAATATTTTTGTCAATCTTCCTTCTTTGTAAAAATGTTCTTTAAATAGAGTTGTGAAGAAAATGATCATTACAAATCCTTTTGTAGTATTTGTGAGGTTTTCAAACTTTTCATCTTGAATAACTATTGTTTGATCATATCACATTTTCAACACTTTAAATCAGCTCTAAGTACGGTCTTTAAATAATCTTGATGATGACAAAATATTATAAGATTCTTTTGAGAAAAATAAAGAGACAAACATTTCTTGCACAATGCATATGTATTAAGTCCAAAAATGTTTAAGAATTATTAGACAAAATATAATTATTTTCTATTAAATGAAGTATGTTTATTATATGTTCAAACAAAAACAAATCATTTTGCATTGTTTAGACAAATCATTTTGTATTGTTTAATTATATTACTGACATCTAGTATGCTAAGTGTCTCTTAAACTAAATAGTATTTGTTAAACTAACAAAATATCTATCTCTTAAATTAAATAGTATTTGTTAAGCTAACAAAATACATAATTACATGCATCTATTTAGACAAATAGACTCATGTCTCACAAGATCTAATACTTATAAAAATATATTTATATTTTTTTAATCACAAAATCAAAAATATTGGCCTTTGAATTAAACTTCAATCTAATAGTCCTTTGTACGATAAAAAAATAATATTATAAGTTTTGGTTGCTATCTAGTATTCACATAAACAATTATATTTTACTTTTAAAATACTTATATATTATAATTTTTATTATGTTTTTTAAATTCAAATATATATTTAAATAATATTTTATCATAGTTATATATATATATATATATATATATATATATATATATATATATATATATATATATATATGTATATATATGAGTATTAATAGTTAATTAGATTAACATGAGATGTTAGATCTCTTAACTTTTAAAATTTGTTTAAATTATATTTTAGATTGTCCCAACCTAAATTAGTGTCATATATTCTTTTAACATATTATAAATATTATATATAATAACGCAATTTCTTATCTTAATAAATACAATTTTCTCTAATATAATATTATATTTTTATTAATATATCATTTATTTTGAAAATTATATTACAAAAAACACTTTAGTTATAGCTTTATATTTTTAATTTTACTATTTAAATATATAATATTAATATTTGTGTGAACAAATAACACTCTTCCGGTCTTATCTTAGATAGTTTAGGTCTTAATCGAGTAAAGTGAGATATACAAAATAAATCCTATTAAGATTTCAGGTTAGATAAAAAAAAAATAGAAATAAACTTGTTCGAGTAACAGTTATAATTTTTTTATATTCTTTATTTAATTATATATTTTCAATTACAAAAAATCAATTTAAATATTCAAATGTAATTGTTTGTAGAATAACTTAATATTGGTGGTAAGCCATGATAATATCAAACAAAAAAAAAAGATTATGAGAAGCAATTGATATAACCAAAAGCTAAAAGTTAAGGAAGTGTGTGACATATGACATGACCTTGTTTAAAATATTTATGACCAAGAGTTCATAGCATTTGACTGATCGTCAAAAATGTGTCAATTTGATTGAGTTGCCAAATAACTTTTACATGGCTTCAAATTCTTAAATATATCATCATCAAAAGAGTGACAATTTATATTTACATTATATGTTATTTTAAGATATATATATATATATATATATATATATATATATATATATATATATATATATATATATATATATATATATATATTTATCGATTGCATTCATTTAAAACTGACTAGTTACAGTAGTAAAATTAATTTGTGTCCACTAGATTGGAAGAAATCCTTATCAGATTTAAAATATAACTATTACTATTTGGTGTAAGAAAATAGAACTATTTAATACATATCAAAATTTGAAAAATAGTCAAATTGTATAGTTGAAATTGAATATGAAATGATAGTTTAAATTTTTAAACACAGAGTAATTTAATCCAAACATACTTAAAAATTATTAAAAACCACTAATATTTAATATTTTAAAAAGTATATCATATTTACTTTAGTTGTTGAAATAGTTTTTAAATTGTTTGTTTTACTTTATAGGTTATTATATTTATTCTGACACATCAAGGAAATTTATTTCGCTTTATGTATATAAATTAAAAATAATAATGAAGTTATAGTCTACGAGGATATATATAAAGTGGTCCAAATGATTTCCATTTGTTTAAAAAGTTACAAACATAACTATCAATTATTAAAAGTATTCTTTTTAGTATGAAAAAATAGTAAAAGGAAATGAAAATAAAAATTTATATTGCAAAAACTAAAATTAAAATTTAGTAACAATATCAAGTGAAAATTTTATGTAATATTTTTTATAATATATATGGAACTAATATGCTAATAATATATTTTTTATATAATATAAATTTGACTTAAATATATTGTTATCGCTTGTAATTACTATTAGTTTTTATTTTTCATAAATTTAATTTTATAAATTAATTTAATTTATTGTTGAATATTAACATACTATACAAGTCACACGAAAGGTTAATACGTGGCATGTGATATGATATACTTATATGTGTGGTATCAATAAAAAGTGGAGATCATTGTTAATATTGAAAATTTCAGTAAGAAAGAAAGAGATGGATATTAATTGGAAAAAAATTGGTATACTATTGTGATCTTTGTGTTTATCTTGTTCTTCCTTAGAATTTTAAGGAAGAGACTTACACCAATAGGTTATGTAGAAATTATTTAAAATAAAACAAAATTCATAAAATTTAAAAGCAGTAAAAAACTTAGAAGACTAAAATCAAATTTAACCATTTGTACTAATCTAAAAATTTATTTCACCTTATAATTTTTTACAAATTAAATTTTGTTAAATCACTCTTAATTAAATGAGTTTAGCAACTAACTTGCAATATACAGTGGCGGCTCAAGGTTTTAAGAGGCCTAAAACGAATAAAAAAATGAGACATTTTTTAAATTAATAAAATAATTAAAATTATGATATTTTTATCTAAAATTTATTTTTCGAGCTTTTTGTGATACAAAATTATCTATTTAAATTATCATAATTAATTTCATTTAAAAAAATCTTTTTCAATATACAATAAAACTAATTCGTTTAATCTTTGTTGAGACATTGTTGATCTTAAATAAGATTTTATTAGTTTAAGTTTTGAAAAATTCATTTCAGCTAAGAATTGTTAATATTATTCTATATGCTATATATGCATTTGAAAAAAAATTTATTATTTTTATATAATTAAGAATGTTAATTGATTTATCATTTTTCAATCTTACAATCTCTTTCAAGATATTTAATTCTGAAAATAAATCTAAGCCATCAAAATCTAATAAATTATCATGTTTGAAATATTTTTCAAGGTTTAAGCATTTCTCTTTCAAAAGTACACAACCCAATAATCTTAAATTTTTAATACTAAATAAAAAACCAAAAATATTTTCATATATTTTAAATTGTTCAACTCTATTTTGGAGTGTGATAATTGTTTTATCTACAATATATAAAAAATAATCAATTCTAAATGACTCTTGAGGTAATTTAATAACTTCATTCTCAATATTTTCATCAAATTTTTTTTACGATTGGTTCTTTTTATAAAATTATCTATAGTCCCATTTTGTGATTTAACAAAAAGTTCAACTCTTTTTTTTTTTTTTGAAGTTTTGAATAACCTGATTCAAATTTTCTAGTTTGCATATTTGTATATTTTTATATAAAATTAAAAATTATAATATATATCACACTGAATATAACTTATAAGTATATAAAATAAGTCTAAGTTAAAAACATAAAACCTAATTGTCAAGACAATAAACTTGATGATAGTGTCTCAAGTCTCCATGATATTATCTTTGGATCTTGTCCTTTGGTATGTCTTTAAATATAATTTGTAACTTCCAAATTCTCTTCATTAAATCTGCACAAATTATTTTAAAATTAATTAAACAATAATAAAAAATAAAAAAATTTAGATGAATTGAACAATCTCATATTATTTTTTACCTAATATTGATGCACTCAAAAGGAGCAAAAGTGAACAGAAACTCTTCCTCAATAATCAATATACTGTTCAAAGTCTCCAAGTAAAGACATGTCCATAAATGCACAACATAGAATGATGAAATATGAAATGAAAGAAATTTCAAATTGGAAACAAATTGAAATAATATTATTAAAGAAAGAAAGAAACAGAAGAAGGAAAGAGATAAGTGAAGAAAGAAGGAGAGAAATGGAAGAGTCATACAATGATAAAACATATAAATAGATGATATCAATCCCTCGTTAGGGTTGAAATATAGGGAAGAGATAAATTAAAAAGAAAGTTTTGATATGTAAGATTCTTTGACTCTTCAAATTTTTTTTAAATATTATTAATTTATTATAAGAAAGTTTAGGGTTGAAATATAGGGAAGAGATAAATTAAAAAGAAAGTTTTGATATGTAAGATTCTTTGACTCTTCAAATTTTTTTTAAATATTATTAATTTATTATAAGAAAGTTTCAAGAATATTATTCATTAAATAGTATTTATAGTACCAATATAAATTTAAAGTCATTAAATAATATTTATAAAACCAATGTAAACTTAAAGTTACTTAAAATATTTAAATTTTTAATTAAAATTTTGTTAGTATAATTTTAAAATTAAATATTTTTTATTTTATAGAGACCTAAAACATGTATTAAATTTTTTTGAGGCCTTTGAAATCTTGAGGCCTACTGTTTGGGCCTTGAGCTCCCCGACAATATATCACTTAATCAAATATAAGAATTAAGATCTTATTAGACATTAAAATCCAATTTCCTTGTAAAGTATTTTTATTATAAATATTATTAATTTTTTTAAAAAATAATATATAACTGAGACGATTTGAATTTGACGAATTATAAATTCACTTATATAAGACACTTAACTTCAATTTTAAAAAAAATTAAAATAATAAATTTATAGTTGTTTCTTCTTATATATTATTCATCTTATTCATTTTTCTATTTAAATTTTGATTGTTTATATAATTTTTTTTAACTAGTTGAAATTTGAAAAATCAATTGTAGGTGGTGAAAACTCAAAGTTGAGTTGTAATATCATGTTTTCTGATCCCTAAAGCAGGCTCCATGGCAGGGAAATTTGAGGTCACACAATTAAATGAATATGAAATGAAAGAAGAAACAATTCATATAAGCCAACCACAAGATACCAAAATTATTCCATCACGTGCTTCCGACGTGAGGACAAAGATGGAGTGTCGGCTGCAAAAGTATTCTCTATAATCTATCTTTTACTTCTTTACATTTCATAGGTTATTTTCGCATGTGATTGGTTCCCCATTTAGATTTTACCAAATCATTTTTCCTTTTTATTGATAAAATATTTTCCCAAATTTCTCAGATGTTGTAACTCATGATGGAAAACAAAAATACTTCAAACCCACGAGCCTTTTTAAGATTTAAAAACTGATTATTTAATTGCAATTTTGGTGCATATATTTTACAAATTTTTTAATTGTATTTTTTATATTTTCCTTTTATGAGTTTACTCCTTATCTTTTAAGCAATTTTGATCTCTAATATTTAATTACCATAACTTTTTCAATTTTAAAAAAGTCACTATCTTCAATCCTGTAAAAATATCATAACTTTTTTTCCCAATTTGATTGTATATTGTTCAAAGTAAAAAATATAATGAAACTTAACATTAAACGAAATTGTAAATCTTGTTACACGAATCTAGAGGACTCCTTCTGACTATTTTGCAATTGTCCTATTGTCGTCTTATTTTAATTCTAGAATGTTCTTGTCCCAGCCCTTGCTCGTAAATGTCTCAAGTTCAAAATGAGAAGGATACCTGTGAAAGGTATTTCAAGACTTCAGTCAATTTCACAGTTTCTATGAGTAACAAATATTAATTAAATATACTCTTTTACTGTTTCATTGCATAACAGTAAACAATTAAAATTCAAAAATAAAAAATAAAATACTATGTAAAAAAATTAAGAACCAAAACTATAAATAATAATCAATTAAAAAACTGAAATCACTCGAGAAAAAAAATTATGAACCAAAACTTGTAAAGTTTATAAAATATAGAAACTAAAATTACATTTAAACCAATTTATATATATTAAACAAATAAGTTCCATTGTGTTGTTGGGAAAAGATTAATAGAGAGAGATTCACTTGTTAAATTTTACTACCCAATAACTAATTTAATTCTCTCCTTCACATATTCTCTCTTCTCTTTTTATATTTTTTCTCTAAATATCTTGGGCACTTTTTGCTATAAAGAGCTTTCTTTCTAGTTTTGAGATTCTCAGATGTTAATTGAGAAATTCCTGTATTCTGGGAAACTTGCGTATTTATCGCGGATAAGTCCTTAAGGACAGTAATTTTTATCACGCCTCTGGAATTTTAGTTTATTAATTGTTCAGCCGTCAACAATCTTAAGGACTTATGACTGACGGTGTGGAAAACAACAACATTATGTCGGAGATGTCAAACAGTGCTTTTTGAAATGTCAACCATCTTTGCAAAGTTGTTTCTGGATGTTTCGAAGATTGAAGTTTTCTCGGGTCAAAACTTCCGATGCTGGCAGGAACGCGTGTCTACCCTGTTAGACATGTACGGAGTTGGTTCTACACTTATGACGTCCATACCGGACACCAGTTCTCCTGCGAAACAAATTGAAGATTGGATTCATGCAAATATGGTATGTCGTCACACCATGCTCAGTGCATTGTCTAACGATCTGTTCGATGTGTATTGCTTCTACAAGGAAGCAAAGGAAATTTCGGATTCTCTTATCCTCAAATACACTGTCGAAGATGTCGTTCGACAAAGATTTGTTATCGGAAAATACTACCGCTGGGAGATGATAGAGGACAAGGATATCAAGATTCAGATGAAGACATTAAAGCAGAGAATATTGTTCTTCCTGATGAATTTGTTTCAGAACTTCTGATCGAGAAACTTCCGCAGTCCTGGACAGACTACAAACAACAGTTGAAGCACAGGCATAAACAGATGTCATTACCATACCTCGTCACTCACATCATCATTGAAGACACCAACCGGAAGGAGTGTGCTACTGCAAGGGCTAAGGCCTTATTGCCAAAGCAAATGTGATAGAAGACAGACCAACTCCAAAAAGGTACGAGAAAAAACCTGATCACAAGGAAAAGAAATCTAATTTTTCCTGTCCCAGTGGACCTAAACCCACCTTCAAGAAGAAGGGAAACTGCTTTGTTTGTGGAAGGCTAGGTCACCATGCACCTCAGTGCAGACACAGGGTCAAGAACGACAATCCTCCTAAGGCAAATATAGCCGAAGGGGAAGATACAATTTGTGTGGTCATTTCACAAGTGCACCTTGTAACAAATGTGAGCAAATGGGTGGTAGACTCTGGGGCTACCAGGCATATCTGTGCAAATAGAAATGCATTTTCCTCCTACTCCAATGTAGGGGATGGAGAAGAACAAGTTTATCTTGGTGATTCTAGGACTACTTCTGTCCTAGGAAAAGGTAAAGTTCTTCTAAAGCTCACATCTGGGAAGACTTTGGCTTTAAGTGACATGCTGCGTGTGCCGTCAATCAGAGTTAATTTGATCTCTGTAGCACTATTGGGAAAGGTAGGGGTCAAAGTGTCATTCGAATATGATAAGATTGTGATGACAAAAAATAATGTGTTTGTGGGGGAAGGGATATTGTGATCAAGATCTCTTTGTACTAAATGTTTCTGAAATTATAAATGAATCTATGTCTTCTGCTCATATTGTTGACTCTTATGATATTTGGCATGCTAGATTAGGACATGTAAATTCTTCGTATGTTATTAAATTGCAACGAATAGGATTAATTAACATGCATGATAAACAAAGTAGGAAATGTGATGTATGTGTAAAATCAAAAATTACAAAAAAAGTATGTCATTCTGTTGAACGTCAAACTGAGTTATTAGGTTTAATTCACAAAAAAAGTATGTCATTCTGTTGAACGTCAAACTGAGTTATTAGGTTTAATTCATATCGATCTTGTTGATTTAAAACAAACCATGACTAGAGGTGGTAAAAATTATTTTATGACTTTCATAGATGATTATTCAAGATATACAAAAGTGTACTTAATAAAACATAAAGATGAAGCTTTTGATATGTTTCTTTCTTATAAAACTGAAGTTGAAAATCAATTAGATAAGAAGATTAAAAGGATTAGATCAGATAGAGGTGGTGAATATGTTTCTTTTAATGATTATTGTGTTAAAGAAGGAATTATTCATGAAGTAACCCCACCATAT
>Ga0209489_103731_pt1 | contig 29145 bp, 23 predicted proteins | sample SiratrowhiteBW_FD_187527 | JGI IMG/M metagenome (GOLD analysis project Ga0209489, IMG submission 187527) | Root nodule microbial communities of legume samples collected from California, USA - Siratro white BW (SPAdes) (version 2) | ecosystem: Host-associated > Plants > Roots > Nodule | place...
AAATATATATATATATATATATATATATATATATATATATATATATATATATATATAATTATATCCATTATTTAATTTAAATATAGAATGAAAACTATTTTCTGCAAACTATTTAGGCTTAAAAACTATTATTAATGTTTTTTTATTTTTAAAATAAAGTAATGAAGATGAAAGGAGTGAGATAAAGGTCGGGATGGAAGATGTGTTTATTCATATATAAAATAGAGTTATACTGCCACAATAGTGGATTAAGACTTAAGGACATGTTCACTATTTTAAATGAACAGTTTATTTATAGTCCTGTTATTTTTTAAATCACATTCTTATGTTTTTCATCTTATTTTCCTTTACCTTTATTTATTTTTATCAAATAAATTATTAATATCTTCTCTTCATCATTATTAAGTAATACATAATTAATTGGTTAATGTACCTTAAATATATAATTAATTGGTCTTAAATTAGACACAGATTATCTGTAAATTAAGTTAGATTTAGAGTAACAAGAGGGACCAGATGAATTGAAATTGTCATGACAATAAGGTTTGAAAGGTAAACAAATTTCTTCCAAACAATGTAAGATGGAAAGTGAAAAAACAATGTTGTACTTGTTCAAAAAAGACATGAGGATTTCAGTTAGAACATATGAAGAGTAAAAATTTTGATGTTTGTGGAAATATTATGATCCAAAATAATATCTACCTACATAACCTATGTTCTATAGTTTTAAATTGTGAGGCACCAAATGTAAGCAATAAATGTTGTTTTTATCTTCTTTCCATTATCTTTTAATGTCTTCCTTCTTGTCCATGATTCTTCATCTTAATAATTACAATTTGGAAACTTTGTAAGTTACCCTTCTTACACCTTTCCATTTGTCCATAGTTTCCATGGTCAGTTGTTGGTGTCACTTCTTTTGTTTTCTATTGTTACTTTTTTTTCTTACACAATTATACCTTTATCTGGGCAAAAATAAGCTTCAATGACTTACTCCCACAGATAGAGATGTGCTGTAACTAAAGTGCCATATGAATATGAATATGAATGGTATTATTTATGGTAGAGGATTTATATGGACAGAATATGTTCTTAATTAGAATATTTAATTATAGATATTAAAGTTTACCTTAATATTAAAAAAGTTTTAAAAAATAAAGATATGACCTTTTATGTTATTCTATTATTCAGGATTAGATAGGAATTGGAAGATGAAAAGACAAATATAAACAAACTAGTTGAGTAGCTACAAGGTCTTAATTAACCTAAGATTTCACAAAAACTACATAGAGATTGTACCTTTGTGGTTTTATTTTTTTTTTCTTTTTATAAATACAACTTCTTAATAAAATTATTATTTTTTCTTTCTCTCTCATATTTAAATTCAAAATAAGTTCTCTTGATGTAGAAGGTTATATTTTTCAAAAAAATAAATTTTTCAGAAAAAATTATTTTGATACTACTATTTACCCTGCATTTCATTCTTTATTTAATAAAATATTATATAATAAATAAAATAATAATATATAATAATGTTAAATGAAAATAATGTTAGATAGTGATATCAATCTATCACTACTTGTATTTTTCTCGTCTACTCTTAATAATTGTATCATTCTTTCTATTCTCGCTATAATTAGAAATCTAATATAACTAAATGTTATTTTCGCTAGTATTTTATTTTTGTTTGCTTAAATGATATAGCTTCTTCAAAATTGTAAACTACCAACTAAATGTTATTTTCGCTAGTATGTTATTTTTGTTTGCTTAAATGATATATCTTCTTCAAAATTGTAAACTACCATATAATTCTGTTTTAATTCATGGACTAAAATGCTCAATCGGTTATTCACATTTTCTCCAACGTCAATATGTTTAGTATATACTATCATCCTTCAGATGTTAAACCCTTCTTTAATTCAATAAAAGAATAGTTAGATAAATATAAAATATGAGTTACTATTTTAGCCCAAAAACATGTCAGCCATTATCAATCACATTGTTCACATAAATCCTTCTAGTTGACACAAAATTATAAACACAGAATTATCATAAACTAAACTAAATTAGAAGGAATTCTTTTAAAAGAATTCAAATGAAACTAAAAGTAAATCAATTATGTTGAGAAAATTTCAATTAAAGCAACCTAATAGTCTCTACTATGAAATAATCTTAGTTTCTAAATTTGCAAGAAACTATGAAGTTGAAGGTATTAGTTTTATTTTAGCCACGTGAAAATCACCATGTTTTTGTTTATACACCTTATACACTGTTCTCTCTAATGTGATTGACTCTGTAGACTTATGATAAATTTTCTTTATTATATTCATGGATGTCCTAAAAGAAAGAAAAAAAAATCTGAAAAAATTTCTTATCAATTTTGATTTACTTATCAACATTATATTTTCCTTTTACATATTTTGAAAGTGTTAAATAAATAAAATTTTGTTTTACTTACCTCAATTTTCACTGTAGGATGAGCTGGAATAGTAAAATGTAAACAAACAGCAGAAAATAAAGAAAGTCTCCTGGTCTAAGACTAAACATTCAAAGAATGGAATAATCAAAGAAGAATAACCTAAAAAATAAAAGAGAAATGATTCGAAAAAGAAATAGATTTTAGAGGACTTTTACTTCTCAAAATTAACTTGATACAAATCACAAATGATTAACTCTATTTATAGTATTCATGGGAATATTTTCAACTCTTATTAATTTCAACATTCTCAACTATCCTATTAATTGTAGACTTCCCAACTACCCTATTAACTTTAGACATCTCTAAACTATTATAGGATTGCCCGAATTACCTTATTAATTATAGACAACTCTAAATAGGGTAGAAAACAAAAAATCAACTTTATTTTCAACACTTCCCTTAAAGTTATTTTAAAGTGATTTTTTGGATATTAACCCGAGTTTTTCGCATGGAGGAACTCAAAGGAAGTCTTAGAAAGCAACTTTGTGAAAATGTCGCCAATATTTTCCTCACTTCTCACTTCAAACGCGTCGATGGTGTTATCAAAAACCTTTTCTCTAATAAAGTGATGCTCAATCTCAATATTCTTGGTTCTTGCATAAAATACTGGATTATTCGTGAGCTTAGAGCACTCTGATTATCTCCAAAAAGTGCAGTTGGCTTAGTTATAGGAAGATGTAAATTGTTTGCGAGTCTTTGAAGCCAAATGCATTCTTGAGCAGCTCTATACTCTTCCTCTGTAGTTGACAAAGAGGCTGAATTTTGTTTTTTGCTACACCAAGAAATACTTGTACCACCACTAAGAAATACATATCCTGAAGTTGACCTCCGATCATCCAAGTCTCCATCAAAAGCAGTGTCGGTGAAACCAACTAGAGAAGAGGTAACTTTCTTATTGAAAAATAGACCCATGTCAAAGAGTTGAGTTGACATATTTTAAAATCTTTTTTTGCTGCTTCTAAGTGAGGTTTTCTTGGTGACTACATAAACCTGCTAACCAAGCCAACTGAAAAAGAAATATCTGGTCTTGTGATAGTTAAATATCGGTTGCATCATTGCTTGTTATTATCAACCCAACAAGATGCAAGCTTCCTTGTTTTTTAACAAACAAGCTAGGGTTTGAATCTGAAGCTTGATAGCCACAAAATTGTAAATATTGAGAGATTTTACCATACCATGCACGCGGAGCTTGCTTGAGCCCGTAGAGCCCATTTGTAAGCTTACACACATAATTAGGATGAGAGTTAGAAACATAACCTGGATGTTGTTCCATATAAATGTCTTTATCCAGCTCCCCATATAAGAACGCATTCTTCACGTCAAGTTGTCATAACTTCCAATCATAGAGTGCTGCTAAGGCCAACACCATGTGAATAGAAATCATCTTGGCTACAGGGCTGAAAGTTTCTTCATAGTCTTCTCCATATTTCTGAGAGAAGCCTCGAGTTACCAACCTTGGTTTATATCTTTCAACACTCCCATCCGATTTTCTTTTGATTTTGTATACCATTTACAAGAAACAGGTTGTACGTCTTTTGACTTGGGAACAAGGCTCCAAGTTTGATTTTTCTCGAGTGCCTTCATTTCATCATCCATTACGAGCTCCCATTCTTTGTTTCCTTTTGCTTCTTCAAAGGTACGAGGTTCTTCATCATCAATGGGACCTGCAAAAAAACAAGAATATGTGCTTATAAAATTTTCATCTCTATAGCGTGCAGGTTTGACAATGATTCTTTGTGGCCCCTCAGATCTGGTTGCATCAGTTGATTCTTCTGAACGTTGCAACTCAGAATGTTGAGTGCTTAAGCTCCCCCTTTCACCTTGCTTCTTTGAAAGATTACCAATTATGTCCAATTCCATAATATTAGGGGTTGAATTTTTAGCCTCTTTTGGGTCAGTCACCATTCCTTCGTAATATAGAGAAATTTCATCAAAAACAACATCTCTAGAAACAACAGAAAGATGAGTTTTTGGATCCATACACTTCTATCCTTTCTTTCTTTCATCATACCCGAAAAAAATGCATTTTCATGCTTTTGCATCAAGTTTAGTTCTTTGAGATTCAGACACATGGACATAACAAATAGACCCAAAAACTCTAAGATGTTTAACACTCGGTTTTTCTTTGAAGATAAGTTCATATGGTGACTTCATGTTAATTGGAGAAAGTGGCATTCTATTAATCACATAAGTTGCACATTGCATACCTTCTGCCCATAATGCTCTGAGCAAATTCTTCGCATGCAACCAACTTTTACAAGTTTCCATTAAATGTCTGATCTTTCTTTCCGCAACCCCGTTTTGTTACGGTGTCTCAGCACACGTGAATTCTCTCTTAATTTCATGCTTTCTACAAAAAGTTAAGAATTCTTCGGAAGTAAACTTACCTCCGTTGTTAGTCCACAAACGCTTGATTTTGGAACCAAGCACTCATTCTACCATCTCCTTAAACTCCAAAAATTTGTTAAACACTTCTGATTTGTGCTAAACAAAGTATATCCATGTAAATCTACTATAATCATCAATAAAAATAAACATATAAGAGTATCCAGAAAATGTGGGGGTTCTTGTCGGACCCATCAAATCACTATAAATAAGCTTTAACGGAGCCGTACATCGACTTGTGGATTTGTCAAAAGGAAGTCGATATGTTTTCCCAAATTGACAACCTTCACACACTTCACCTCCACCAAAACTTGACAGATTAGGCAACCATTTACCAATTTTAATTTTACCATGTCCTTTAATTTATCCATGTTAAGATGCCCAAGTCTAGCATGCCATAAATGTGAACTATCATTATTGCTCATTTTCTCAATATATGAATCGGAAACCGACAAAGCAAATAACTTTTTTACTCTCTTACCGGTGTGAACAACATCAGCCTTGAGCTCCTTAATATTTCGTAGAAAGTTCACATCACGTGGACCAAATAACACAAAATTTCCAGCACCAACAGCATTTGCCGCTGAAAAGATTTTTCTTCATACCTAGAACATGGAAGGCACTATTAAGTGTAATGGAATCTTCTGTTTTTCCATTTATAACGATAGTGCCTTCATTCTCCACCCGATGGACTGTGTTGTCGGTCGTGACAATGACTTCATTCTCATTATACTCTTGGAGGCTGGAAAACTTGGATTGGTCCCCCGTTATATGATGGCTGCAACCGGAATCCACGATCCAATCATCTTCAAACATCTACAGATTTTGTCTCCGCCACAAAACAATTCCCCCAGTCGTCTTCCTCCTCAATCTTGTCAGCTACATTGCTCTCTCGTAATTTAACTCGGCAAAATCTTTTCATATGCCCAGTTTTACCATACCGATAGCATTTGAAAATCTTCTTATAGGAGGTAGTGTTAGAAGACTCACCACGTACTCCACTCGGACTGGAGTTGCTTTGGCCATGTGGGCAAGAGGTCGAGCTATTTGGATTTCCTTTACTATTGAAAAACTTCTTTCTTGCCATGAGAGCACTCCCTTCTCCTTCTTTTATTGAGACACTAGCCATTTGCTTTGTTAGTGACTCTTGAGAGGACAGTAAATTCTCGAACTCCTCCAAGGATGGTAGTTGAACCCATCCTTGTATCGATGTCACATATGGAATGTACTCCGGCTTCAATCCTCGAATAATAATTCTTCTTATTCGAGCTTCAGAAATTGCCTCTTCTGGATTTAACAAGGAAATCTCCGAACAAAGATTTTTAATTTTAGAAAAATACTCAGAAATGGAGAGATTACCCTGCATGGTGTTAGCAAGCTCATTCTCCAAAATCTAAAGTCGTGCTTCATCCTTCTTATTGAAGAGTCTGCCAAATTTCATGGGCTGAATTACACCGCATGATGTGATCGAACAAGCCGTGAGAAATCGACCGCTTCAACACGAACTCCACCTTTGCATTCAACTACTTCCATCTTTTGAATGCATCAGCATTTCCTTGCTCGTAGTTGGGAGAAGTTGTATTATTCAGGTCAACAACATCCCGCAAATCCTCCCCAAGGAGGTAAGACTCCATACAAGTCCTAAGTTGGGCTGATTTAATACCTCAATACGAAGTCCACTACGACCACTTGAATCCATTTTTGAGATACCAGTTTATTTTTACACTTGACACACAATACTAGAACCCTTATGGCTCTGATACCATGTAAAATGTAAACGAACAACAGAAAATAAAAATAAAGAAAGTCTGCTGGCCCAAGACCAAACACTCAAAGGGTGGAAGAATAAACCTTAGAAGACTTTTACTTCTCAAAATTGACTCATTACACTATAAATGACTAGCTCTATGTATAGTATTTATAGAAACATTCTTGACTCTTAATTAATTTGAACATTCCCAACTAACTATCCTATTAATGGTAGACTTTCCAACTATCCTATTAACTTTAGACATCTAGACTATGGTAGAATTACCCAACTACCTTATTAACTATAAACAATTCTAAAATATTGTAAAAAATAAAAAATCAATTTTATTTTCAACCGGAATCACCTACTTTTGACAAAGAGAAATTTTATCATTAGACTATATCCGTATTTTCATTATACTTTATATGCGATTCTATTTGTACAGAGATGGCCTTATATTTATTCTATTAGGGATTTATCCATGTTTATCATCCAAAGTGGTGTTGATTTATCAATGTCTTATCATCCAAACTGGTACAAACTCATACTCTGTTCAACGGTATTAGAAGCACCAGGTTTCGAACGCTTAAAAGACCCTAAACAAAGCATAGCTTAATGCGTATTAGAAGCAATATGTACGCTAAAGAAGCAACACATGATATTGCCCCTCGAAACAAACAAACAACCACCATGGCCACTCACTTCAAACACCCCATCAACCCTAGAAAGAAAATCAAACTAAGACTCAACATTTAAAAACCCAAAAACGAATCACAGTTACTGTTGAGTCAACTCATCAGATATATCCCTTTTGAGTGAACTATAAAGACAAGACCTCTCCTCTTTTGGGCTCAATTTTCCGTCACTGATCTTCTCAGACTTTTTGGGAGATTAGGTGAGAAGAGGAAGCAATAGAGATTGGGTGATAATGTGTAAAATCTTAAGAGAAGAAGGGTTTCTTGTTTTTTACCTGCATATGGGTGTCATATTTTTTAAATAAACTTAAACATAATTCCAAAATAAATATTTGTTTAACAATTTAACAAAGTAAGAATTATTAAATTTTACTTACGGATTACTTGTAACATATAAAATGATCCTTTAAACAAAATTTTACAAAATAATGTAATTGTCAAAATGTTAAACAATTCTCATGTTATTGTTATTTATCTAACAAATTTTTAGAATTTTTTTTATATAATGTTCTTAACCTATCAAATTCATGTTTAATTTTATTTCTTTTTGAAAAGAATATTGGTTATCCATGCGATTTAATAAAGATTGATTTGTCTAGATGAATGGTAAAAAAACGAAAGGCTTACGTGAACATAGTTAACATTGAACATATTTGACATCAACCCACATGGATCACTTTGCTGTCAATTGCATTTAACTGTTGTCCATTTAACTGTTATCAATTGATTTTTTTTCATGAAAAAAAAAATAAAAGTGAAATTTTAGCTGTTATAAACCGTTTCATTAATGTGATAATGGTATTGAGTTTTATTATAAAGATTTATATGATAATTTTAAGATTGTTCGTGAAACTAGTTGCCCTGAAAATATTAACAAATTCTTTGATTTTTCAATCTAAAATACTTGAAATTTATTAGCCTTTTCTTGTGTTACATGTTGTTCATGTAATAAATATAATCTCTTTTAGAATCTTAGGAAAGAAATTATCTTTTGCTTCATAATAAACTTTTTGAGTTGCATGATTTAAAAGGGTTTGAATAGTTAAGTTTTATTGTTCCATGGAAAAAAAATAGATCTAAGTTAGATCTCAACTTAAAAAAATGTATTTGTCTTGGATATAAGAGTGACACCAAAGAATATGTTATTTTAGACATTGAAACTGGATAAGTTATGATTTCTAAAAATGTGAGATTTTATAAAAGTAACGGTATAAAAGGAGGAAGAAAATTATGCTGGAAACAACTTTAATTTTTTACTTGATCCTATTTTCGATAAAGCTTATATAAGTAACTTTAACCACGATAATATTTATAGCATTTATCACAATCAAAATTACCAAGGTATTAGACACTCAACTGAAAATAGAAAAACACCTACTTTTTTTTTTAAGATTGACAGTAATATTAATCATGCTAAAACTAATACTGATTAATCAGACACTGCTATATATCCTATTTCTTCGGCTATCAATTATGACAGGTTATCTGCTAGTCAATTTCATTATTTTATCTTGTTATCTCTGCTAAAGATGAACCACACACATAATAATTATGCTAAAGCTGCTAGCACACCACGTGAAGCAATAAAATACAAAAGATATAAAAGTTTTAGAATAGAATAACACTTTATTCATGACAGGTTTGTCCTATGAAAGACCTATGCCATGCAAATGGGTTTTTAGAATCAAATACAATTCTAATAAAAAGATTAAGAAAGACAAAGCAAGGTTTGTTGCTAAAGATTCTATCCATCTTAAAGAGATTGGCCACATGGACACATTCTCTCCAGTAGTAAAACTTACAACCGTCATATTACTTCTTCCTTTAGCTTTTATACATAATTGATACTTCCAACAATTCAGTGATAATAATGTTTTTTTTTACATGGACAACGAAGTTTCCATGTTTCCACCATCGGATATGACACTAGCTAAATCTGATCATGCTTGTAAATTAATAAAATCTCCTTATAACCTTAGACAGGCAAGCACAATGGTTTTCAAAGTTGTCTTCTGTCATTAAGAGTATTCATTTTGTTCAATCTAATGCAAAATACTTTTTGTTTATAAGGAAAACTTGATGTAGGTGATATCATACTTTTAGGAAATTGTTTTTCTGGTATTTAATGGGTTACCCAATACCTAGACAGCATCTTCAAGATTAATAACTTACGAAAACTCAAATATTTTCTTTAACTTAAAGTAGCCTGGTAGTTAAAATCATATGAATTAGACAATATTAAACACGATTCGTTCCAAAAACATCCTCTTTCAATATATATCAATGATGAACCGTTTTATAACCTGAATTGTGACGTGAGTTAGATTCTAATAGTGTGATTTGAGATTAAGTTTCGTTACATATTATGACGATACCAACATTTCACGAAGCATCACATTCAACAAGTAAAAAAATCTCGAAAAACAAAATGATAAAATGAACTGTCACACGCCTTTCATAGAACCTTTTGCCTATACATTAAGAAGGATAAGAAAAATGAAAAGAATAGAAGAGTGAAGAAGCACAATATAATCGACACTACAAAAGAAAAGAAACATTACATATTGTGTTAGAAATATAAAACTATAGGAATAAGATGGTCTTTAATGATGGGGTAGTATGGAAGATGAAGAGATATTTAGTCTAACACAGTTAAAATACTGGTTATGGCTTAAGTATAAGTAGACGAGAAATTCATTTTTTTATTCGGATTGGTACTTATTGTCACTGAAGTGTCTTCAATCGCTAGTATAGTGCAGTCTAGATCTCCCTAATATACCAGAGGAGCATTTAGGGGAGATCGAGGGTAGGGTAGATAGAAGTTTGGTTGTTTTGCAGTTATACACAGGTTAGAGGTGACGGTATAGACCACAAGTGATGATTATATTTAGAACTCGAGATATAAGGGATGTAGCTCATAATGCTTTGTCACGTTTTTTTGTGCTATCATCTATTAGTATATCTACTTTTGCAGTGTCTTTTGTGTTATCCTAGTGTATGTTGATGTGACATTTGCACTTGCATTCTTTAGTGGAGTTAGTTAGGTTTATTGTTTATTATTATATTTTGCTGGATTTACACCCTTTATGTATGTGGTTTAGTTTGGTCTGTGTTTCTACTTGGTTTGGATAAAGTTGTAAACGAATTGGAGTACTCCTGAAATAGTCTTTTTTATTTATTTATTTTTTAGTGTTAAAAAAAATATATAAGAAAAATGAAGAAGTTCGTACCAGAAGAAGAAAATAAAATTAGTATAGAAAAAGAAAAAAAAAAAAATACTTACCGGAAGATGTACCGTAGAGCTACTAGACGTACAGAAAGTTGGAGAGAAACAAGTTTTGCAAACTTTTCTTACTTTTGTAATATGTATATGTTTTAATATTATTTTAATATTTATCTCACTTAACACATATTTTGGAGCGTGCCTTTTTACTTTATATTAGTACATACCATTGTATATGTATTAATATTATTATAATATTTATCACATTCCTTTTCACTTTTGAAAGAAGTAGATGTAGATGCAATACTGTCACATATACGTTTTGAAACAAGTAGATGTAGGATTGCGTTATCATTATTTACGGTGACACTAATCTTTTCTAACTTGTGACACTAATCTTTTCTAACTTTTTTATGTTTTCATCTTTTTCGTTATATTTCAATTTTATATGCAACAGTAATTATTTGTTAGTGATTCTTTTGGTCTTTTGTTTTGAAAAGTTGCATTTTAAAATATATTATTATATTTGTTTATTTTTGTTATTTTTTATTCTTTTATATAAAATTATTTAAGTTTTTGTTTATTTTATTTTTATATAAAATTATTTAAATACTTTTTATATAAAATTATTTAAGTTTCTATATATTTTATTTTTTATATAAAATTATTTAAATACTTCTTTTACTTTATCATATAAAAATAAAATTGTTTAAATATATGTTTATATAATTTTTTTTATTTTTTATATATTATTCTTGTATTTGTTATTATATTTGTTTTTTTGTTTTTTTTTCTTTTTTCTATAAAAGTGAGTTTTTCAAGGATTTTTGTTATTTTAGAAGAAAAAAATCAATTGAAAAGGGTAGTTGACAATATCCAAGCTAGTTTGAAAAAAATATAAGGTTGAGTGGGAGAAATTGGGTTGTACTTTGATGTATCATGGTTAGACACATGAAAAAGAGAGGTCTCTTACAAAATTTTTGGTGAATAGTCCAAGTGAAACAATTTTCTTAAAATCTATTGATACTTATAACGTGATCAAGGATGCCAAACAAATGTTTGAACTATTAGATTTTGTGGTAGAAGAACTTGGAAAGGATAATGTTATGCAAATTATGATTGATGGTGCGACGGGAAAAATGTTAGAGAAGGAAACAAAAGTTATTTTGGTCTCGTTCTGCATCTCGTTGCCTTGATTTAATTCTTTAAAACATTCATCAACTCCTAGTATTTTAATATCATTGCAAATACCAAAAAGGTCACAACTTTCATTTATAGGCATACGAAGGTCCTAAACTTGCATAGAAAGTGTTCCAAAGGAAAAGAATTAGTTCGACAAGCAATCACAAGATTTGCAACTCTTTTCTTACCCTACAATGCATAACACAACAGAAAAATGTTCTTTGAGCTATTTTTGTTTCAAAAGAATGGACAACTAGTAATCATGCTGGTAAAAAAGAAGGTAAACAAGTGTTGAACATTGTTTTATGTCATGATAGATTTTGGAAATTCATCCAATATTGTTTGCAGTGTGTAACTCTACTTGTGAAAGTATTAAGGCTTGTGGATGGAGACACAAAACCTACTATGTCATATATCTATAAAGCTATGGATAAAGCTAAAGAACAAATAGCTATAAATTTCGACAATGAAGACTCTTTATAGAAAAAGGTTTTAAAAATAATTGATACTCGTTAGAATTTGCATTTACATAGGCCTCTACATGATGATACTTACTACCTTAATCCTAAGTAAGTAATTACTATTAAAATTATACCTTAATCATTATTGCAAATTAATAATGATTTTTATTTCAATAACTTTTTTTTTCATTTTATCATATTTCATTGTGACAAAAAATTTAATATAGATAGTGAAATTTTATATAGTTTTTATGAGACCATTGAAAACAGAATCCTAGATAGAAAGATTAAATCTCAATTTGATCAACAACTTGAGAAATTCAAAAAAGCACAAGGAATGTTTGGAAGAAGCATGACAATAGATACTAGTGCTAAGAAACAACCTAGTAAAGCATTTAGTTAAGCTTCATGGTTTTATATAAAAGTATAATAGTCTGGATCACATTTATTAATGTTAGCTTTTTATTTGAAATTGCAGCTCTTTGGTGGAAGAGTTGTGGTAGAGAGGGTAAAGAGTTACAAATCTAGCAATGAGGGTTTTAAATTTCACTTGTAGTGCTACTGGATGCGCAAGAAATTAGAGTATATTTGACCAAGTGCATACTAAAGAAGAAATCTCTTAGAACAACAAAGATTGAATGCTCTTATCTATTTTAAGTATAATCTTCAACTTGAACTGAGGTAAAGATTAGAGAGGAGGATCCTTGCCTACCAAATGATGTTTCATGGATGGATATACATGAAAAAAGGGAACTCCAAGCAAGAAAAGGAAGAGAAGTACTTTTTTAAATTATAAAACTTGTGCAATTAAATTAATCATAAATTTTATAATACTTATAATATTTTTTCGTTTCTTTAATAGGTCCAAGAAATTTAACTATTAAGGTTGATAAAAAGGGGAAATCAACTATAACTACAAATGATATCGAAATTGAAGAGATGGATGAAGAAGATGAAATGAATTGCAAGAGATTATTATATTAGAGGAAGAGGATGATCCAAGTGACATTGATTTCGGAGATGAATGAAAATAGAAGGTTAGGATGTAGGATTTAAATATAGGAAATAGTATTTGACATCTTATTCTTATGTTTTGATTTTGTGAATTGGACATTTTGACTTTATTTTCATATATTATATTTCTAATGTTTTTTTCATGTCACTTATTTTTATTAAAATATGTCATATTTTATTTATCATGTCACAAATATTTGATTGAAGATTCAAAATATTTAAGAAATGATTCACGATTCGAATCTCGATTTGATACCCATGATTGACTGACCTAGCAAATGTATTCACATTTCACAACGAAAATATGCATGATATATTCTTGCATATAATGGATTACTTACGGAAAACCATGCACTACTCCCATGACCAAAGATATCAAACATATGTTTGAAGTAGGAGATCTTTTGGAAGATATAAAATCTTATCTTATCAGGGCTTGATTGGTAAGTTATTATATCTCACTAAGAGTATACCAGACATAAGGTACGCCATTCAATTTTTTTGTCAACTTTTATGTATTTCAACCATGATTCACTTTAATGTTGCATTATGTGTTTTGAGGTATATTAAAAATGCTCTTAGACAAGGGTTGTTTTTCCCTAGTGATTCAACTCTTTAACTAAAGGATTTTGTTGATTCTGACTGGACAATGTCTCTTGAAACGAGAAGATCTGTCATTGGATTTTGTATTTTCATTGGATCATCCCTCATATCATGGAAAGTAAGAAACAATTTGTCGTTTCTTGTTCATCATTAGAAGCTGAGTATAGAGATCTTGTTGTTCTTACTTGTGAGGTTCGATATCTTCTTGATGATATGAGAATCATCACTCATTTTTTAGCTATTTTATATTGTGATAATCAATTAGAAAGACACATTGCTTACAACTTCAACTTTCATGAACAAATGAAACACATTGACATCGATTGAAACATCTCCTGTGATAAGCTTCAAGCCAGGCTTTTCAATTTGCTTCCTATACTTCTCGTAGCAAGTTGCAGACATATTTACCAAACCTCTAGAGTCAACTTCCTTTAACCTCATCATTGTCAAAACTTATTGCCAAAACTTAGTCTGATGAATATATGATGCAACTTGAGTGTGACATTTATGGTTTTATGATTTTCGTTCGTTATTTTTCTCTATTTTTAGTTTCTTTCAACTTTTTTTGTTTTGTCTATAGAGAGGTATGATGTCTCTCATGTATGTACGTTCTTCATTTTAATAAAAAAAATTCTTCTTTGTTGTTTCTTTCTCTCTCATATTCGTCTCTTTCTTCCTTTCTTTCAGATGATGTTTGCATGAAAGTTGAGTCATTGCCTTCGTATGTAAAAAGGTTACACATTTTTTTGCTTTTGTTTTCTCTACTTTCGTTTGCTTTCTCTACTGATATCACCATGGAATCAGAAACCCAACAGTGACCAATGATTGAGATGACTATATTTCCAAACTAGAGCATACACCGAAAGATTTGGAAAAATCCCAAGAGACTCGTAGATAAGACAAGAAAGCATGGGAAACTAGGGAAGAAACTTGGGGTTTGATAGGTCTATCCTAGAGTCTGCTCTAAATGATGTGAAAAATGATATTGCTCACAATTTTTGTTGAGGACTTTAACGCGGTTGTCAAACAAGTACAGGGTTTGTATCTCAACTCTGATGGTCATTGATAGTAAGATTGTTCACAAGTTATGTGTTTTAAAGTATGATATGTTATTTTCTTCAAACACTTGCCATTGTTTTCTAGCTATTTTCTCTTACATTAAAGTTTACTAAATTGTTTTGCGTTGATACCTTGCAGTTTGTCGATAACAATAACATGTGATTTGTCGATGAAAATAACTTACACCATTTTGCATTTTTACATTCAATCACTGATATCTTTGAATACTAGTTGTACTAAGATAAATATGAATGGTCCAACGTCAATGCTTAGATTTCGTGCTAGTATAAATAGACACCATCCAATGTTGATGGTTTTTATAAATTAACAATGTAGTAACATAAATATACATAGTCCAATGTTGATTCTTAGAGTTTCATTCTAATATAAACATGCACTTTCGATGCCTTTGTATATTGCTAATATATGTCCTAACATAAATTTTTCATGAGCTGATATAATCCTGATGAAAATGATCTCCATTATATATGCAGGTTATGGATCTATATACACTAATATTAAATCATATAAAACACAATAGGCAATAACTTGTGTGTAGATATGACTTGAAGACATATTTAAAGGGCCCGAGGGCATACACAAGAGTGTTAAGGGCCACATGTATGAGGCTCAAGGCCACACATAAAAAGAACTTTTTATTGAGTTACCTCGTCAAAACCTGAAGGGAAAAATTCCTATCTAATTTTAAGAAACAAAACGTTCAGGGAAAAGACTACAATTGTTCTTTCAAAGAGTTCAACTATGGTAACTTCATTCCATTCAAACTCTTGAGAACTACTCCTCCATAGAGCTTCCAAACTAATATGGTCCCTTTTTGAAAACTTCCCTAACTCTTTACGAGCAGATGCATTTCAGGATAACTAATTGTTTATCTAATTGACATTTGCCTTCCTTAGTACCAAACTAGATACTCTAAACCTTTGAGGGATTAGTTTCAAAAAAATTAAACAAGTTCACACATTTTTAACGAATTTTCCATTTAAATCTTCACTAGTTATTATAATATTTTTTTTATCATTCACAAAAAATATATCTATATATTTATATAAAGGAACACTTGGATGTTGTATACAACCAAAACTTAATACATGGAAGGGTCTGCACATATTTGCAATACAAAAATTAAGAGAATAAATATTTCACAACCTTTTGGCATCTCCACATACGTCCAGTAAGAAAACATGGTGCAGACCCAAAATATTGCTACATCTTGATAATGGAAAATAACAAAACCCATTACTACAAGACTTTGGATGACTATTTATCAAAAGATAGAGATGGAAGCTCCTTAATACTTAATGATCTAAGAAATGTGAGACTAAAATATGTAAAGTGCAGTTGTACTGATTCACACACATACACGTCTTTCAAGTCCCACATGTTACATTTTTAAGTGTTTATAAGTTTCAAAAACTCCGTTAATATATGTCTATATAGTTTTACAATACTAAGAAAAAAAGAAAAGGAAGTCTAATAAAATTTACTTTCCAAAAGAATAGTCTTATGATGTCTTTCTTGTTCTTCTAAAATAAAGTGATGTTCTATAAAATGTTGAGAAGAAAAGGTAATATCATGATTTAAGTGAAAAGAAGAGTTCAAAGTATTGTAATCCTCTTTTAAGGATTCTTTCTCAACTATATTTTGTAAGGAGTGTTATATGAGACTCTTCTTCCTTTTAGAATTTTTCTAATATTTCCTCTTTTTCTTTCTTCTCTTATTCTTTCTTTCTCTTCTTTTTTCTTTTTTTTCCTAGTAAGAGCTTGCACTTTTTCTCCAAACTCTTTTTCTCTTCTTATATACTCTTTTTCTTCTATTATAAATTTTATTTCTTTTACTACAAGTTCTTTCATTTCTTCTCTAAGCTTTTTATTTTCTCATATAAAGGTGGAATAAAGTTCTTCTCATGCACACCTTTAAATCATGCCAATTCAAGATCTTTAATTTTCTTCTAATTGTAACATCTGCCTTTATTTCCACCAAGACATGGCATATTCTTAAAAACTCAAAGTATTCATGAACACTTTTCTTTCTTCATCTACTTAGTGGCATTCAAAATGTTTCTTAACCTTTATCTCCCAATCTAAATATTCTTCAATACTTTTATTTCCATAAAAAGAAGGAATGTTTACCTTAAGCTCTGTAGAATGAGTATGATTTTTAGGCATGTGATGATGTTTAAGGATTGAATGATAGGAATCATCATATTGATGACTACTATACATACCTTTTTCTCTTTGGGAATAGGAGTCCCTATGATGTTCTCTTCTTTTATTTGACCCCTCTCTATATTTACTCTTAGATTTGCATTGTTGTTGCATGTATTGAGCAAACATTGTTCTTAATTAGATCTTCCATTGATATTTCATTTTTTGTGTTTTCATCTCTCGAAAGTTCTCCCTTTTGATCCCTAAGACTACCATGTGCATTGGAATGATGAGAATGATCACTTGTTTTTTTTTTTTTTATTAAAAAGGCTTTCACAAGATTTTCAAAATTTCACAAAAATGAGCGAGAAAGGTTTTTCAAAAATGGTTTAGATTTTGGTTCCTAAAAAGAAAAGTTGTTGAAAGTTTACCAAGTAGACATAAGAAAGAGAGGTGAGTCACAAGTGGGCGTGCTTAGGTACCAAGTTTTTCTTAGTCAATCTTTTCTTTAGATCACATTTATAAAATCTCTTAATTAAAAACTTTAAAAATATTTTCTCTAAATGTGTGTGCAACGGAGTCCTAAAGATAAAAGGAATGTCAACTATATGTTTAAGAAATGTTTAAACCTAGTTGTCACGGAGACCAAGAAATGTGGTGTTGTGTTGGTAGGGAAAAGAAATAGGCAAATTTTGAAGTCATCAAATAACTGCTTTAGATATTTACTTGTAAATTGAGCCCCATTATCTATGTGAAAAATGAGAAACTTCAAATCTACACAATATCAATTTCCATACGAATATTTTGATCTTTTTTACCATAATAATAGTAAATGGTTTTATTTCTACCGACTTTGTAAAGTATTCAATTGCCACTACCAAGAACTTCATTTAACCTCTTTATTGAGGAATGGTCCTTCAATGTCCATTCCTCATTTGTAGAAAGGACATGGGTTCATTATTGATAGTTGTTTTGTTGGTGCCACTCTAGGGTCTCCGTGCTTTTGGCACTTTGTGCAAATTTTTTCGAACCGAGAACATTCTTCTTTCATTATTGTCCAATAAAACCCTACTCTTAATATCTTACTATTTATCGTTCTTCCTTTGATGTGGCTACCACACACCTTAATAATGGGGTTAAAAATCACCTTTTGAGCAAAGAATCCAACATAAATACTACAAGACAATATGATGGATAATAATTGCTTCAATTGGGTCTTTAAGCTCATTACACCAGTTAATAGTTGTTTATAAGAGTCTACATAAGACCATGGTCTTGGGTTCATATCTACTAATACACTTGACATCTCAAGGTTGTCTTGTATAACTAATCTATGATTGCCTATTCTTTTGGTGCTTTCCAACTTGGCAAGAGGTAGACCAGTGCATTTTGATCTCTAGGAACATGTAACTTAAAATGTTGGAATGACTTGATCATCTATTTCAACATTATCACTTATCTTAGTAGATGCGGATACTTTTCTTGAAAGTTTCCCAACACATACTTTGTTACGAGCTGAGAATCACTCTGAACAATTAATTTTACAAGTCCCATCTCTTGGGTGAGTTTTACATTTGCAATCAAAGCTTCATATTTTTCCTAATTGTTGGTTGTCTTACAAGAGAAATACAAGGACTACTTGACCAATACATTGTCAAGCCCCCCAAGAACTACGACCACTCTGCCTCCTTTAAAATTTAAAGCCTTGTCAGCAGATAGTATCTTGATTGGGACACTATCATTTCCTAACTCATTGGTGGAGTTCACTACCATGAGGTCAAAAAGAAACTAGGCTTTGAATGATCCTTTTGGTTTATAAATAAGTTTGTATTGTGACAACTCAAACGCTTTTTTCATGATTCTTTCTGCCACATTAATCTTTACATTGAAAGCGAATCTTTCTGGATTTAGTTTCAGCTAATATTTGTTAATTATATCAAACAATTCCTTTAAATCCATTGTATGTAAATAAACCTTTTTTAATTTACTACCATATCATCTACATACGCCTCTACATTACATCTGATCATACCATGAAAATTTTTGCCCATAGTCCTATAATAAATAAGATGGGATGGAGTTATTTAATTCAAAAGGCATCTGTACTCGAAAATAAAAGTTAGGCATTTCAGCAATGAAGATCATTTTGTCACCATCCTCTAAATGTATTAAGATTTGGTTGTACCCTAAACAAGCTTTCATAAAACTCAATATCTTACACCTCAATACCCCATCCTTTATATATCAATGTTAGGTAAAGGATATGAATTCTTTAGGCTACACATTTTCCACCTCCCATTGGATTTCTCTACCACATTAGATAATCATGTTAAGTATTAGGTTCACAAACATTATCAACCTCCTTTAATTTTTTGACCTCTTTTAATGTTGCCTACATTTTTTTTCTCCCCCTAGCTTCCTCCTCTTTTGAATCATGATAACATTATTTTTTATGATATTTTAGGCTTATTTTCATATTGAAATAAACTATTTCTAAACTTGAAATATGCTAAATTTCATGTTTTTATCTCTTTTTTATAAATAATTTTTTCTTGATATAAATAATTGGTTACTTGAGTTTTTAATAAAATTTTACTCCAAATCCCATTAATTTTGTCAAATAAATGAATAGGGGATACTTTTGGTCAAGAAGAACAATTAGAATTCTTGAAGAGCAAATAAGGCTAAAGTTATAATGTTGATGCTGACAGCTAGGTCGGGCTCAACAAAGTTGATTCTTGCGCCACTTATCAGAGTCAGGTTCAGAATGCGACTGTTGGGCCAAAAATACTAGAAATTGCAATGAAATCTAACTGTGTTTGGTGCCACTTTAGTTGGGTCGGACACGAACATCGCAAATCAAAATTTATTTAAAGAATTCTCTACATTCAGGTTAGGTACTTTTGGACACTACTCCCCTTTGGAGACTCCACTCAATCTCAAGGCTAGGATAAAAAAATGTAGCCTTAGGATGACGACTAGGGTTTGGAGGGCCCTCTTCTACTTTTTATATATCCATCTTCCTCCATTGTTCATCTTTCTAACTTATTGGGATTAGATGTAACCATTTGAATTTTCATGTAACCAATATTGGTTTCAATAAATATGTCTTTACATAGATGTTTTTCTTTCAAGATATTAGTATTTTGATTATGTGCATTAATGCTTGTTGTGTTGATTCATGACATGATAATTGATTTTAGGGTATTGGAAGATATCATTTGTAAGTAGGACCTGAATTGAAATATCAAATGAAAGCTTGTGAGCAAGATTCGTTTGTTATCTTTGTTACGATTGCAAGTTCTACTTATATAATTGATCAAGGAATTGATAGTTAATAAATAAGTTTAGGCTTATTCACCTAAAGAATTAAAGTCTCGGTATTATTGTTAGTTGACATTGACATTTGTTTGAAAAAAAAAAGGCAATTGATTTTATGCATGGAAGTGAGATTTGATGAAATTTTAATCCTGGCAATTGCATTCTATATCCACTCCGTTCTCTTTCTACATTCCAAATGTTCATTAAAAATTCAAAAATTAATTTAATTGTTTTAATTTTATTTTGTTGCATAAAATTTCAAACTTTGGATTATTCCTACTTTCACCTCATTCTCCTTCTTTAAAAACACCTCATTAACATATTTGCTAGTTGGGGATGCCTTTCCTATAATGTTATTCTTATATCTAAGACAAGAGTGTTAACAATTCTCTCATTTATTTATAACAAAATTATTTCTTGTGTTCCTCAACCTTCCTTTATAACACTTTCATGACATCCCTTGTTTACTCTTATAATCTTATAACACTTGCCAAGCCTTTATCTACCATATATTTCATTTAAATGTACAATTGATATGATTTCTTTTAACTTATTCAATGAGGATCTTTCTAAAAGTAAGTTGTGTGAAAATGGTGCAAAATAATGATGTACCTTTTCATCAATGTCTCTGCATAGGCCCACTCTCCAAATGTTATCCTTACCTCTATGTGGCTTTAGAATTTCACTTGTTCACTTGAAAACCAACCAACACTCAGAATGGTATGAGAGAATACATTAATATGTCCAACCCTACAAACATATACCAAAAAGAGGAGTCGATCTTCCGTGGTTTACCAATACTCGATGGACATTATGATTATGTATCATTGATATCACAACAAGATCGTGGTGTGGCATCCTCTAAATCCTTGTCAAGAAAAGAATCATGAAATTTTTCTCATCAGATCTATCTACCCCCACTCAAAAATGATAACACTGACTTGACATACCTTTTCTGGGATGAACTCATTACTCCTTCCCCAGCAAACCCCTCAACAATCAGGTTAAAGTCTCTAAAAGGTTGTGTTGCATGCTTATCCTTTTATTTCTCACAATGTTTTTTTTCGTTTGCATATGTCACCTTTTTGTTCCTTATATATCTCCAATAAACCTTCTTTAACTAATCTTTCAATTTGTCGAAGCAACATGTAGCAATTTTCTATGTCTTGTCCAGTAGTTTCATAGAAATGACATTACATCATGCGATCACCTCCCATTTGCTTGTTTGTCCTTGGTTGAAATTGATAAGCTTTAATTTGTATTTTATTTTCATGCATTTTTATGTTGATTTTGTTATTAAATTGGTTTAAATTTAAATTTTATTGTCTTCTACAATTCATTTTATTATTTAATAAGTTTCATGGTGCAAGAGTGAGTTTTGTTGAGAATTAGGTCAAATCTGAATAGAGAGAAAAAAGAGAAGATGAATTAGAGGGAAGATGTAGAGAAAGGGCATAAGTGACTTTTGGCTTAAGCGAAGGATACAATTTGTGCTAAAACTCACTTAAAGAAGATTATAGTGTAACCCTAATTTGAAGACGTCAACGTTGTTGGGAAGTGAATTACGAGATAATGGTCGCATATTGACCTAATAAAAGGAACGAAAGCTATAAAAAGCATAAACTAGGTCAAAAGGAACACACTCTTGGACGGCTGCTGCTTGGAAGGAGATCATTATTTGTTTGACAAGGCAACAACAAAAAATATTTTAATGAGTTATAGGACCCAGGTAATTATGGAGTTCTTTTGAAAAGTATGACAGAGCCATCTAATTAGTTTTCTCTGTTTTGATATGTGGTTTGATGAGAAAGACTTTTGAACTCATGTTATAAATATTGAAAGTAGGAACCTCCTCATGCGTTCATGTTGCTCTCATTTTGAAAAATATAATTCAGGTGGCTTCCTCTGTTTTGATATGATATGTGGTTTGCTGATAAATACTTTTGAACTTATCTAACAGATATGGAAAATAAAAACTTGTGTTCATGTTTCCTCTCATTTTAAAAAAACATACCGTGTTCATGTTTTCTCTCATTTTAGAAAAAATAATACAGTTATAATGTTATGGAAAGTAAGTGTGTTCAAGTGACTTCCTCTGTCTGATACGTAGTTTGCTGATAAATACTTTTAAAACTCAAATGGAAAAAGAAAAACAGATATGAACATATCACATCTAAGTAAATAAAAAAATTATTTTTTTTAACATGTAACAGTATCAAATAGGTATAATGATAGGTAAGGATGTCAAAGTATCATGGTCCAATTTAATTTTCTTATATTACCTGTATATAAATGAAATAACATATTTAAAAATAACTTTATAACAAAATAATAGTTTCTTCAAATTATTTTATACTGTTTAATTTAATAGGAATATATACTTTCTCAAGAGAAGAATATAAAACGAGCAGAGTATATTAATGTGTTGTAAGAAAACAAAAAAATTAGAACAGGTATTCCCCATTTACTGCAGCGTTCCAAGCAAAACTCCAACGTAATGAAGGAAATGTGGAGAAGAGAAAGAAAGAGATGGAGATGAGAAGCAGTGAAGAGATAGAAATAGGAAGAGACATAACTCCAACATTCACTCCTCTCTCTTTCTCTCTTCACAATTCCCATCTCAACACTCACTGCTCCACCTGTTTCTCTCCTCTTCCCACCCCTTTTTCCTCCATTCCCGCTCCCATTCCTAATCCCTCCTTCTACTGCTCCCCCTCCTGCTCCGCCGCCCTTTCCACTCTCCACCACTCCTCCGCCGAGACCCACCTCCCTCCTTCCTCCCATTCCTCCCACCTCCGCACCGCCCTCCGCCTCCTTTGCTCCCACCGCCCCTCCCCCTCCCTCCGCCTCGCCGGCCTCCTCTCCAACCGCCGCATCCTCACCTCTCATCACCACGACCATGTTTCCGAGAGTATCAGGCTCGGTGCCGCCGCCATGGCCCAAGCCATCGCGCACCAGCGCGGTGTTCCGAACGACGACGCCGTTTTGGAGGAAGCCACCATTGCGTTATGTGCGGTGCTAACGAACGCCGTGGAGGTGCACGATAACGAAGGGCGCGCCCTCGGAATCGCGGTTTTCGACCCCACCTTCTCTTGGATCAACCACAGCTGTTCCCCCAACGCATGCTACCGTTTCATCCTCTCTTCTCCTACTTCCTCTTCTTATTCCAATGAATCTCAGCTTCTTCGCATTGCTCCACATCCACAAGTGAACTACTCTTTCTTCTTCTATTTCGCTATGTTATTTTTTGCTTGTCCTGACCATGATTGTGTTTTGCAGATGGGTAGTGGTGGGATTTGTGTTGGCAGTGATGAATTTGCTAAAGGTGGTTATTGTTGTTAGTTAGTTCATTGTTTAATATGCTTACCTTTTCAAAAGTAGAAAACTAATGAATGTGATTTTGTGCATGAAAATGTAGAGGTGCTGGGTTATGGCCCTAGATTGGTTGTGAGGAGTATCAAGAAAATTAAAAAGGGAGAAGAGGTCACTGTAGCCTATACGGATATCTTGCAGTCCAAGGTATGCTTCAAATTATTTTTATTAACCATGCGCATTTAATTAGAATAGGAAATGAGAGAGTATGGTCATTTTGAACTTGGACTTTATCTGTAGTTATTAGGGTGGTTTTTTCATAAGCAGTTAAAACATTACATTGTTGTAGGAGTAAAATAGTCCAAAAACTATGGAGATCAAATTAAAAGTGGGTATTACCGGTACAACATGGATTATTGATACGAATTGTGCTGTCGAGTTATTCTTATTATTTTAGTTTCGTTATGTAATCTTTAACTTCCATTTGATGGACGTTGACAATAAATGAAATATGATGGGAAAACACTCTAATATAACAGGGTGCAGGTTTGTGTTGGATTTGGACACTCCTGTCAGTCTATAGAAAATAGAAGCTTGAAATCTTAATGTAACAATAGATATTGTTGTCACAGTGTTAGTGTCCATGTAGCCAATGATAGTTAAAATCTGAAGATATGCTTCTGTTTTACTGCTTTGTCCTACATGACTTTTGTTAGCCTAACACGAGTGACTTGAATCATGTGTTCAGACTTTGGAAAGAGTTAATGTTGCTACTATCTAGCACTGTGGGCGGTGATTTTATATTATACTATAGAAGTTAATGCACATATTTGGAGGAGGGGATTGCTAATTATTTATTCCTTGGTGTCCTTTTATGGATGAATTGCATCTTCTTTTTTGACAGACACACTGTAGCTTGTCTCATTTGTTAACATGAATACAATCTTATGATGTTTTCATTTCTAGTACTGATAAATCTCTGCATCAAGGTTATTGAATCGAGATTCGAATCGTGAATTGTTTTACGATCTTTTTTGAATCGTGAATTGAATCTTATCATGAATAGTAAGATACGTAATAACTAAAATATGATATTTTTAAATAAGAATAAGTGACATTTTAAATAAGAATAAGTAACATGAAAAAAACATTAAAAATATCATTTTGGATTTCTCTGTGACGTTTTATTTACTTTTAACTTTTGTTTGTTTACCTTTACTTTAACTTTTGTTAGTTTTGGAGACTTTTCATTTTCCAATGTAACTTTTGTTGGTTTTGGAGACTTCTCATTTTTCAATGTAACTTTTGTTGGTTTTGGAGACTTTTCATTTTCTAATGTGACTTTTCGTTTACTTTAGGGTTTGTTGGTTTTGGAGACTTTTCATTTTTCAGTGACCCTTCAATCACCTTCAATCACCATGAATCACTTACAACATGAATCGCGAATCACACGATTCAAACAATTCATAGCGCAATTCAAGACATAAAACGATACATAAACCGATATATATCGTACAAAGTAATTTTTGAAACAAATCGCGATACATATCGTACGATTCATACGATTCTAACTACTATGCTCTGCATATGTTGTATTTATGCTTTTTCATTGTTTAATATCTCACCTTCGAAAGAATGTTTGTTGAAAACCAATAGTTGCTTTTAAATATAAAATATATTCCCTCCCTGGCTGGCATATATAAACTATTTTTTTTACTTTTATTAATTGTTATATTATTTAACGTAAGAATTACATAAGAATATAGCAATTTGGGAAAATGTCACTTAACGCTAAGTTGTCTGGTAAATAATAAATGTAAACGTGTTGCTCATTATAATCAGTTAAAGTTTTACTTTTCTCTTTGAAACTTTCTAGTTTCTCTCTTTTGGTCTTATTTCTGTACTCAGCTTTTTCTTGGCTCTTTGTTTAGTTCTTTCACTTCCTTTATTGATCAATTCTATTGATCTCAACTTGTATTCTTCTTTTCTAGGCAATGAGACAGTGGGAGCTATGGTCAAAGTATAGGTTTGTTTGTTGTTGCAAACGATGCAGTGCTCTTCCTTTTTCATACGTGGATCATGCATTGCAAGTAAGTCTTTGAAATTGATATTCTACTCTTAGTTAAGCCAGCCTTACCTACATTTTCTGCTATTCACCTGACTACAGTTTTTGCCTTGTCAGTCTGCAATTTTCTAATAAATATTCCTATTACTAAAGTTGGGAAGGCAAGTACCACGAGTTACTGATATTATTGTTGAACACCGGACAGCCTAACATCATGGTCAATTTTTTTTTAGGAAATTTCAGCTTTCAGTTATGATTCAACGGGTTCATATTCCAACTTCCTCAAAGACATGGCTGATAGAAGATTGTCCGAGTGCATTGATGATGTCATATCAGAGTATCTTTCGGTTGGTGATCCTGAGTCTTGTCGTGACAAGCTTGAGAAAATACTCACGCAAGGTCTAAATGAGCAGTTAGAAGTCATTAAAGAAAAGTCAGATTCTAAATTCATGCTGCATCCCCTAAACGACCACTCTTTAAAAGCGTACACAACACTGGCTTCAGCGTATAAAGTTTGTGCTAGTGATTTATTGTCTGTAGATTCTGAAATAGATACAAATCAGTTAAATGCTTTTGACATGAGTAGGACCAGTGCTGCATATTCTCTGTTACTTGCAGGTGCAACTCATCATCTCTTCAATTCAGAATCCTCACTGATTGGATCTGTTGCAAATCTTTGGATAGGAGCTGGTGAATCTTTGTTATTCCTAAGCAGAAGTTCTGGATGGAGTATGTGCGTTAATTTGGGTCTGATTGTTCCAAACCTTGCTTCAGCCATTAAATTCAAATGGTCGAAGTCTTCATTAATTGATAGGATTAGAACCTATATATCAAATGGTCAAATTAACAGTTCAGATTTTGAGAACGTATCAAGTGAATTTATTAATTATGCCTCTAATATTACACACAAAGTTTGGGGCTTCCTTATCTCTGATTGCCATTTTTTGAGATCATGTAAAGACCCTATCAATTTCAGTTGGCTAATGTCTACCAAAAGTTCCTGTACAATGGGTGTTGAGGTTTGCGTTAGCAAAAGTTACAAAACTGATATGTCTTACACTCATGAACCTGAAAACAGCATCAATATTTGTGAAGAACCAACCTCCACTGATGATGTAGTAGCATGCCTTTTACTGCTTGGTTTACACTGCTTAGCTTATGGGGGATTGTTGGGCAGTATTTGTTATGGTCCCCATTCGCACGAGGTTTCTCATGTTCAAAATGTTCTAGACCGTGAAAAGAATTTTGTATTACATTCCCGTGAAGAATCTTGAAAGTTCATGTATGCAACCTTGTTATGAAAGATCCAATGTCAACACGAATTTTGGGTTTATCTTAGCTTGATAACTGATAATTGACGAATATTAAGATGAAGTTGATGGATTTTTTATTTGGGAGGGGTTGGTTTTCGGTAGCCAGAAGCTTCATGCATGACAGTTTTGGGAATGCATCGGAGAAGAGATAGATGTACGGCTCTTTTACAGCATAAGGGGGAGTAAAATCGAAAGTTTATATGACCATTGAAGAAGAAATGGTATTCTGATTGTTTTTTCACCTTTCACTTTTTAAGAAATGGTATTGTTTTGTGATAGGATTAGGGACAGTTAAGATAGTTATGGAAGAAATTTGGAGTGTTCAACTGGGTTCAGTTATGTATTTTAGCAGTTATATAGAAGTTCTGATTGGCAGACCATTGTTATGTAAAGTTTGTATTGAAGCTATTTGGTAGTTCGTTTGACAGACTTGTTCTTGACTTGGTGACAGTTTTTGCTGTGATTTTCTATTTAATCAACATGCCGAATCTCAAGTTTCAGTCTTCCGCAACTTTGCTTTCGAATGGTCATGATAATAAAATATTAAAAATTAATGAATATATAATAATTTACCTCTTAAATTTATCTTTAATAATGGTATACGTAATACATTTAATAAACATTGTTTGATGTCATTAAGTTGTCAATATTAAATAACAAATTAAAGAAGATAATATTAATATATCATATTTATGATATTCAAATAAAAATTAATCATTACAAGAAATAATAATAACATATTATAAAATAATGTAATGAAAACGTTTTTAATATATTTAAATTGATGAATATACTAGTGATCAAAAGGTAATTTTGTTGGCAGTAGGTTTTTTTGGAGCGGTGCCATTTTTTTACATGTAACATTGTGTTTGTTTCTTGCGGAATAGACGTGCAATTTACGGGTATCTAATCTCCTAGGGATTCTTAATAATCAATATATGAACTAAACTCAGAAAATTTCTTTTGCAATTGAATAGGAGGAGATGTTTGCTTCCACGCTTACGACATCCTTTGGCACAGTTGACCTCTTCTTGTTTCAAAAGAAATTGTCTCAATGTAGATTTTAGAGAAAGTGGATTTGACCGGAGAGTCTAAGAACTCACTTACATATAGTAGAATCGTGTTTGTTAAAGGAGACAAGTCTCTAATGTACCTAGATGTGTTCAGATATTGGAAAAGTATAGGTTATTTAGACTCTTTCTTTTAAGTTTGAAAATAAGTATAAATTGGTTTTTAAGTAATGGGCAGCTGATCTAGTAGGCAATATCCCCTAGTGATTTGGATGAGTTAGAATATTCTATTTAGATTTCTAGAAAACTTAAAAAACTATTCCAAGACTACTAAAAAAATTTGTTAGAGTAGGTATTACAAAGAGAAAATGCTTAAAGAGATTTGTGCACCTCAATTTTAATTTATTTTTTTTTGTTGTTTTGTTTTTGAACATAATAAATATATCTTTCTCTAATTCTTTTTGTTGATTTCGCTTAATTTTGTTATCTCACTTTTTCATAATGTCCTTGTAAGTTGGTTTGATAGTTTCTTTTATTTATTTATTTTCATAAGTTTGTTCTAGTTCTTCATTACTTTGTTTTCTTTTATTTTTTTAATTTTTAATAAATTTCATATAATAATTAGTACTATACAGTCGACCATATACATAAATCAACTATATTTGCACGTGTTGTACGCTCTTTTCGAAGTTCCGAGATGACCATCCCGGTCGGCATCTCGTATGAGGTTATTTCACATAGACGAGTAGTACGCACTAACAACATGACACGTGATAGCCCCATGCACAAAAGGTAAGTACAATGAATCATAATAGAATTATAACAGACTGGGCCTTACTCTGAACTGGGCTAATTGGACCTAAATACTGCAAACCCATTACAACATCTAAATATGAGTTCAATCACCACAAATAAAATACTTCGAAAACTTTGATTGCAACAACAATAACTATATGTTTAACATGAACTTAGATAAAAATAAATAATTTCGTACAATATATTTTTCTTGAATTAACATAATATTTGTGTTTCATTTGTACGTTGATTCTCTTTCATTTCTCATATATATATATATATATATATATATATATATATATATATATATATATAT
>Ga0209489_103733_pt1 | contig 29143 bp, 21 predicted proteins | sample SiratrowhiteBW_FD_187527 | JGI IMG/M metagenome (GOLD analysis project Ga0209489, IMG submission 187527) | Root nodule microbial communities of legume samples collected from California, USA - Siratro white BW (SPAdes) (version 2) | ecosystem: Host-associated > Plants > Roots > Nodule | place...
TATATTTAAAAAAAAATTAAAAGCAATTTAATTTTTTTAAGAAATACTAAAATTAATTGTCTACCTATGATGTATAGGAAATAATATATATATATATATATACATATATATATATATATATATATATATATATAAAGTGAAAATAAATAAAGATGAAATATTGATCTAAAGCCACGTAAATGTGGAAAAAAGAAACTATATACTTTCCCGTTCCATAATTGATGGATTTCAATCGTTTAAAAAGGTTTCAAATTCACACATGTTATTATTTTAAATAAAATATTAATTTTACAATATTTAAATGAATTACTTTCTATCTCAATTTAACTAAACCATTTATTGAACAAGTAAAATTAATTTAGTAAAGTTGTTTCCAAAATTATATTTATTATTATTATTATTATTATAATTACCACTTTGTTAATTCCTTTTTATATATCTTTGAAAGTTATTTTTTAAGAAAGAAAAATTCACTAAATATTTCTTAATTATGATAAAGCAGTTCTATCATTTTTTGTTGTACTCATTTACTTTTAAGAAAAATTACATTTATCATAGCTTTTTTTTTTTCTTATCATATTTAGAAATTCACTTTGAAATATGCTTCTTATGAGTTACATAGGCAGAACTCAATATGATTAGAGAAGAGCACCAACAATATCTATGGTACCTAAGTTTTTTCCTTTTTTTACCCACCATAGATAGTAAAAATTAATGGAAAAAAATACATAAAAATATACTAATTGATAAAAGAATAAATAATGTGATATCAAAATTTCCAAAAAAATATAATTGAGAACAAAAGGAATTGGAGGATAAGTATGTACATTATAATATAATATAAACTTAAACTGCATGGGAGTTTCAAAAACGTAGATTTAAATTTGAATGAAGTAGAAAATGAAATGAAGAAGCCTAGAAATAGGCCCATTCAAAGCGTTTTATTCAATTGAAATTAAAAGCATTTAAAGCATTATAATGAAAAAAATTTATTTATGTTTTAATAACTCAGACAACAAAACAATATTTCCATTTTAATTTTGGAAATTGAAATTAATATAGTTTTAATGCATTGAATATTAAAATTAAATGATTTTTTATGAGACCAATATAAATATTGGTGGGAGATGTATGATGTACTCCACACAACACAGAGTATATGTTGTTCAGGGAGAGAGAAAGAGTCATGGGGACCCATCCACCGCCCATAAGCACGCAGTCTTTCTGCAAACAAATCTAGTTTGGATCTGTCTTTCTCAATCGAACCCTAACCCAACACTGCTCTTCCCAAAATAGGAGAACCACCTTCATCCTTCTCTTTGTTTCTTCACCTCAAGGAGAAGCAACTCCATTCAAAGCCCCACCAATTGAACCTTTCTAGAGGAAGAGGTTGAGGTACAAGTCAATTAAGGTCAATCTCAATCACAACTTGCTAGCCTATTCCATCCCCAGCTTCAACTTGGACCTTGCCCACTACTCCCTCACCACCACTTGGATTCATCAAATCAACAAGATCTTCAAGAAGCCAGCAGCAAGAGAATCAGGAGAGACCACTCACTGATTATATGTAACAGTTTGTTCTCATTAATTTCCTTCCATTTTGTTTCCTTCATTTCATCTACATATATTCATATCTTAGAATTGCCAAATTTATTTCTACTTTCCAGCATATGCAAATGAAGTACTAACTAGAGTTAAGAGCTTCACAATCCTTATCTGTATCGATAGATACTCAATTATACATTGAAGGAAAGAATCGGAATGGATCCAATCTCAGCACATGGTCACTCCCTTCCCCCTCCTTTTCACACAAGGGATCTCCATCTGCACCACCAGCCGCAGCAGCACCAATTCCAGGCCTTAAACCAAGGCGCCGACGAGGAGAACAGCGGAAGCAGCAGCGCGCAGAAAAGGGAACGCGAAGAGAACAACGGCAGCAACAACGACGAAGGTGCAGGTGAGGCTGAGATAACAAGGAGGCCCCGCGGGAGACCAGCCGGCTCCAAGAACAAGCCCAAGCCACCCATTATCATCACTCGCGACAGCGCAAACGCCATGAAAACCCACATGATGGAGGTCGCGGACGGGTGCGACATCGTGGATAGCGTGGCTGAGTTCGCCAGGAAACGCCAGAGAGGGGTTTGCATCCTGAGTGGCACCGGCACAGTCACCAACGTCACTCTCAGGCAACCGGCTTCTTCCGGTGCGGTTGTCACTCTCCATGGACGGTTCGAGATTTTGTCCCTCAGCGGATCGTTCCTTCCGCCGCCTGCGCCACCTGCTGCTTCCGGTTTGACCATTTATTTGGCCGGTGGCCAGGGACAGGTGGTGGGAGGGAGTGTGGTTGGGACACTGCTCGCTTCGGGGCCTGTGGTGATCATGGCTGCTTCGTTCAGCAACGCTGCTTATGAGAGGCTTCCTTTGGAGGATGATGAGCCTTCGCTACCAATGCAAGGAAGTTCAATTGGGTCACCCGGTGCAAGTGGTGTTGGTCAGTCACAGCTTCTGGGAGGAGGAGATGCAACTGCTCCACTTTTCCATGGTTTGCCTCCGAACCTTCTCAATTCTGTTCAGATGCCATCTGAGCCATTCTGGGCATCCAATCGCCCACCCTTCTAGAGCCTCTTTGGATAGAACATCTTAATTCAATAAATTCTTGCTCAATCAACAAGAGTTTATTGCCAAATTTGACTTCAAAGCCTCTTCGAATGGGCTAAATAGTAGAGGTGGTAAGAAAGTTACATGTTTATTTTCATAAGTTCAAAATAATGTCTTCCAATTCTCTCACCACTTTCACCATAGGTTCTACATTGCAGTTCTCTTAACAGTTAGCTTTTGTGGCGGCGGTGGTGCTGGGAAGATGGCAAGAAATTCATTTAGTTAGGGGTGTCGACAGTAGGAATCGAGGTTTCGTGCTTCGATAGTTTGTGTGTGTCATTTTGATTATTAGGGGATATATAATGTTTTCTTTTGCATGTTTTCGAGACTGTAATTAAACTGATGATGAATTTAGTATCCTGGTGAGTTTAATTCTGTCAATGACAATGGAGTGCTTGTACTTGTCTCGTGATTATATGATCATCCATCAGTTTTTAGCAGCAAACAGTAACAGTAACAGTATCAGTATCGAATGTACGACCTCAGTTTTTGGTTGTTTCAGTTTGACTGCGGGTTGATTAATCAAACATGTTACTAGGCTTCTCGACAACAATCTAGTTACGTAGGATTGGAAATTTTGTAGGACATTAATATCTTTTTTCTTTTTCCTTTTACTATACTGTATGCGATTGGCAAGATTTTAAAAACCGATTTTCCGTGAAATCATAATTATAAGCGCATCAATTATATTTATCTGTAATTTTTGACAGTACAAAAAACTTAAGAAAACCGTAATAACTGCTTAAAAACCTTGGTAATTATACTAAGAGATGTGTATGTGAAGCAACTGGAACACACATGCAGTGTCTGATGAAAGCTCCTTTTCGAGGCAGTCATCCTCACTTTCATTAAAAGGCAACAATAACCAAGACACAACGTTCCCGAGTGTTTATTATCTAAACCCTCTGTCTCACTGTCTTCCATACTAAAACTACTGAATTTTGCGCCAAACCTGGTTTTATTCTAAGCACTGAACCTCCTTTTTTCTTTACAACAACAAAGTTTGGTTGATAATCTAAATGAAATACAGTAACATGAGGCTTATCCAATTCTCCTGGCTGATGAGACTTTTTGGCTTCTTTAATGGTATTGTGTGTGCTGCATGCGCCTGCGATCTATTGTGTTGGTCAACTGATTCTAAATTTCCTCGAGCCAGACAACTGCTTTGTTCCCTCAAAGTAAGAATCTTATTTTGTTTTCTCTTAATATGGTTCAGTGCTAGGTTCCTTACCAACCTATTTTTCTTCCTTCCAACCTTCAACATTTCTCCATCTTGCTGCTATATATTATCTTTATTTTTTCTGGTATCCGCCGATTATTTATCAGAGTAAAGAAAGAAACATAGGTTATTTTTAAGGAAAATGCTAGCGAGGTGTTTTTAATCAAAGAAATAAGAACAATTTTTTATTAGGATGGGAAAAAAACACGTTTTTTTATATATTTTTTAATGTGCTTCCAATTTTTTTTTTAATATAACTTTCTTCAGATTTCTTTCCGTTGTCATGCACTGGTTTAGCAAGACCCTACCTTTAAAATCAAATTTTAATCTTTTTTGGGATAAGATTAAAACATAGAGAAAAAAATATATATTATGGAAGTAAACAGATCATATATTGGTCTGATAGTGCTAGTTGGGTATAAGTAATAACTGATTTACATAGAAAAATGTTATCACATCATCGTTAATAATTAGTAGAACCTAGGATCAGCACCGTCCATTCAACTAGTCATTCTTGATGGAGACTGGTGAACATGAACTGACTTTATTTGATCTTTTGATCATCGCTACTTCAAAACTATATATTAATGAAACGGCCAACAACAAAAAGATTATCATGCGAAGAAAAGTTATAATATCCCTTTCACAAATTTAAGGGCTTTAGACTTCGTATGAAACTCTCTTTCTTTCTTTCTTTTTTTTTTTTTTTTTTTTTTTTTTTTTTTTTTTTTTTATGCATTTTGGTCCAGAAGATAATGCTATCAAAATCTTTAGAATATCTCTGTATTACCCATAACAAATCTCTTATATGACCTGGTTCACATTCCTCCTAATGACAAAAATGGATTTTCCTAATCTTTTAAATAAAAAAATACAAATTTATTCATAGTTGAGTTAAATTCAATTAAGATTATTAAATATTTAATTAATATTAGTTATTTATTAGCATTTGTTAATAATTAAACTATTGTTTAACTGTAACTATTTATCAAATTTGGAATTATTATTTATCCTAATACATTTGTCATTTTTTAGTGGTGGACACATTTTAACAATTATTAAGAACTATTCTTCAATGCGAGTTTTAATATATTTATTAAGAAAGCTAATTAAAAGATTAATTACATATGAGCCTTAAATTTAGAGGGTATGAATCATCAATGCTATTAGTCCCTTTAATAATATTTAATATTTTACGACATCATTTATGTACTTACCAACTAATATGTAGTAAAATATTTAACACCTCTCTAATCTTTGTTGGAGTGATAAATGTTAAAATATTTTATAAAGATAAATTTGTTCACACTAAATTCATTCTTAATCTTTTATGCACTTATTGGAAAATTGTTGTTTTATTGTTATAATATAATAACATGGTATTTTAATGAGAAATAAGTCATGCATATTTATTTTTTACTCAATAACTAAAAATGAAAATAAAAAAATACCTAAACAGAAAAAAAAATATCATCTATTTTTGCATGGCACCATAGACATAATTAATAATAGCTAGTGTTTCATCATTTACATATGAGTTGATATAATTCACTTGAAGGGTATTGTTGAGAGAATGATTTAAAAAATAATATTGATGTAGCATTTACTAAAACAAGAAGAGATATAAGAATTATGCTTTTGAACCATACAAAATGTTGACCACACATCTCTGATGTAATTGTTCATAGAATGAGGTGATTCAATAACGTGAAAAAAATTAGTCCTACAGAATGAGAAGAGAAAGTTAAAAAAATGAAAAGAAAGATAGAATAAAATTAGAATTAATATTATTTAGTTATAACTTTAATCTTTCGCTTATATATATATATATATATATATATATATATATATATATATATACGAAAGCTTATATTGGAAAACGGTTTTTTATAATTGTTAAATTGTTTCCGATCAACTACAAAACCATATGAATATTCCAATTTCAGTTTTTATTTTCGTTTAAATAAGTTGATAAGGGATCTACATTCTTGATAAACTATATAATTTTTTTAATATGAAAAATTTGTTTTAAATACAATTTTTCACTTTTTTTTAAACTTTAACTTGGAACTTGTTTTGATATATTTAATGATCTCACATTATTTAGAAATTAAGAATAAGGAAAAATCAAATAAACATTTTTCTCTTAATCTTTTGAAATATCTTTTAAAAATAAAATTATAGTAAAATTTTGAATTTTAAAATAAATAATATCTCAAATATAGTGATTGACCTTAATAATATTTTAGTATACTTAAGATCATAGATATGGGAAGGAAAAACTTTTAAAAATGAACTTTAGTTTCTTAATTTTAACTTGAAAAAGAAATATCTTAAAGAAAATAATTAACCTTACCTATGTTATTTAAACGTATTTGAAATTGAAACAATTTCCTTTAAATAGTTTTACATAGTAGATAGGCTAAAGAGAGTTGGCTCTAAGACAAAAATTCATTGTGTTTTTCTCTTCTACTTAAATCATCATAGGCTGTGGAATGAATCCAGATACATGTTCTTCATCTATCTTTGTCACATATTGATATTTATATAATCTATAAGTTATGTATGACTTTAGTTGTTCGTAAGTTGCTTTTAGATCCATCAAACAGTATATTAGACTTCTGACGCCTTATTTTTTAAAATGATCTTGTTACTAATTTATAAATATTAACCAAATAATTGGTTAAACCAGCTGCCAAACAGAGATGGCTCGGGCTCACTCATTTGTGGTCAAAGTATGAGTAATTCTGCTTTTAAAACCACATGTACAACTAAAATTTCATAATGGCGTTTTCATATTAGTTGTGATTCTATTTTCAAAATTTCTTTGTGATATCTTAACTATTATTATTATTATTTTGTTTAGATTCTTAATATCATTCAAATTCCATATTATATTATTTTAATAAAAGTTATTATTATAAACCATTGCTAGAATAAAATAATAAAAACTTTGAGGCTAACTCGATTAGTTATACTAATACAACAATATATATTTTTTAGTCGGTCGTTGTAATCAACTCCATATTTGTAAATGATTTTAAAGGAAGATATAAAAATAATTTGTTTTACAAAAAATAGAAAAGTAATAAAAATAAAAATAAAAATGCGGAAAGAATAAAAAATAAGATAAAAATATATATTATTATTGTGGTGGTAAAAGTTATTGGTCTCATACTTGTCTTACACCCAAAAATAGAAACACATGGTTCATGAATATGATGATTTTGATTGTAATCTTATGGATGTTACTTACGATGATTTTGTTAATTTTTATATTGATTGAGGTGAAAAAGTTGTTAAGATAGTGATGGGCATATTATGCGAGGAGAATCTCATCAAATAAAATTGATATGAAATTTTATCATATATGTTTTTTTTTTCATTTTGTGATTAGAGAAATATTTTATATTTTAATATTATTAGATTTTATGTAAAATTTATCAGGTAATAAATATTTCACTTATAAGATGATTCTATTTTTAAGATTTTTTAAATAATATTTATTTATTAATTAATATTGATGGTTTATAGGGTTCCTTTATATGAATAATAAATATTAACGTTAATAACAATATAAATTTTCTCCTTTTAACAATGGGAGAAGTCATTATTACTATTATTAAATAATGCAAATATAATTAGGCTCCATATATGAGTGTAAGTTGCATATTAAAAATACATTCTATTCTCAAGTTTCCAGAATTTATTAGTTTTAATGATATTCAAACAAATGAATACATGTTGAAAAAAACATTAAAATATGAAATCTTTACATCACTAACATAAATAAGAAATGTGTAGTATAAGTAAACACACATATTATCATAAACAAAAAATTATGAATTAAAATAATTTTTTAATATTACTATTTTAGGTATTCCAAATCTTGTATAATGTGGAAAATAGTTGGAAATTTTAAAAACAAATTTATTCAATAATTGAATGGTTTTTTAATCTAAATATTTATCATGTATTACTTATTTTATAATTAAATTATTACTAATAAATATTGGAAATAGATTGTACTTTTAGAATCTATATAAGATGATATTTGTGAATCAATACAGTGACCGTGTGGATCTAGTTTTAGCGTTTTTTTGGGTGAATTTTTTCCTACCTGTTTTTGTTAAAAATTTCAGCAAAAGATCTGAATAATGATACTTGGTTACTTACAAAATGATGATTTTTTAAATCAACAAAGAATAAAGTAAATAAAATAAAAGATTTTTTCAATCCTTACACAAAATTATTTAAATTGTATGTATTTATTTTCCCTACACCCCTTATATTTATGACTATACTCCCTACATCACATTACATGAAAACCGTGAAAGATTAAATAACACATAACATAGAGTTTGTGACACTATTTCAAAAGATTACATAACACATGACCTAAAAAATGAAGATTAATCAATCAAAACAACTAAAATCATCATGAACTTCTTTGAGTTTCTACTGCACTTAATTTATTCAACCATATTCTGTCCCAAACGCCTAATTTCAGCTTGGAATGCGGGGTTGGAAGCTAGTGTTTCACGTGCAAAAATCCTTATGTCTTCTCTTGAACAATCTCTTGAGACTCGAACCAATTCTCCTATTGCACCTCCACTAATCATGCCTCTTGCATTTGCTTCTGTATCACAAAAAACAAAAGCTCTTTGTGACATGATAATTTTTAGTATCTAAATAACTAGATAGGATGCATTTAGTGCTCACCATGTTTTGCTAAGTGGCAGAGAGCAATCTCAATATGACGCCTTACTAATGAGACTTCATTACTTGCGTTTTGCACTATCCATGGAAGCAAACCGTCCACAATAAGTGAAGACCTTCCAACCTTTGTCCCTGTATAACGTACCAAAACTTTGACTCAAGCAATAACAATATCATTGACAAAGAACATAGATATATACTATGATAAGATTGTGGAAAATGATAACGCAACATAGCTATTATGATAACCATCCATCTATCTATCTATATACACATTTATAAAAGTTATTACCTTGAATAGATGCTTTAGACTCGCATTTTGCAAAGTTGGCTATTGCGCGGGCAACCTGGCTATGTACATCGGGATGTCTGCATCTGACCATTCCCAACAGTGCCTTCATACCACCTTCCTCCCTTATCTTTATTTGCAGTTTATCTAAATAGAGGAACACTGAACTTGTAATGTTACCAACATTGTACTTGATGCCAATTGCATCCTTAAAGATAAATTTAATTTATCCAAAAAACAGCTCCAATATCTATAATGAAACAACACTCACATTTACAAATTTTGATTATACCACATTTATATTTTTCAGTTAATCTTCAACTAGAACTAAGTATTCATGTAAGAGATTAAAACGACATTGTCATCATACCCCTCACCTATAACTAGTGGTTCCAACGTGATGGTGGTAGAAAGAAACAATAAACTCAGGACCATGAATCATGAAGTTTAAGAACTACTAAAATCACGTAACAACACAAACAAAATAATCATGAACAAGAACCATGAGTCAAGTTACAAAAACCAAGAATGGAAACCGCAAACACAAACCAAGAACAAGAGAAAATTTTCTTATCATGAAAAAATGACTTTATGCCTTTTTTTTTTATTCCTTCTATAAATAATGATTGGTAACTATCACTTACAATTACAAATATTTTATTGTCTTATTTTTTATACTCTTTTAGGATTGATCTTATTATTTATAATTAAGAAGAACAAACCAATTTATTGGCGTATTCAAATTGGTAAGCTGATTTTTTTTTTTTACAATTACTACCAAAAGATTTAAACCTAGAATCTTGAAATAGGTCAACCTTAGTTATTCTGATTTTTTTGGTGAGCGGATTTATTAAAATTTCTACTCACAGGAATGATTGTCAGAAACTTTCTTGTACTAGAACATCTGGTAAAAAAAGACGGAAACATAAACAAAAACATCCATAAATTCTTATGCATCCGTCCTACATTTCAACTAAAGGAAAATAATGAGTCTGATAATGAGATTGAACGCATTATCTAATAAAGCCGAAGTTATAATCTCAATCTGCAGTGCAGATAAGCTCGGCAACTTAAAATGAGATAAGATCAAAAGTTTACCATTGCCAAAAAGATTAGCCATTGCTCCAGCAACCATTCGAAGAGTCTGAGGATCTTCAGCAGTGGCTGCTGTCATTGACAGTAAATTAATGCCTCCTTGAGCCGCAATAAGATCTTGATTGGTTTCTGTTCAGACACCAAATAAGGTTGCACATACCAAGAAGAAAAAGAGATGAATCAATGGAAGTAAATGCTTATTTAAGTTACTAGTAGGAAAGAAAAGAATGTGGAAATTTACCATTCATTGCCAAATTTGCTATGGCGCTTGCTGCAATTCTATGTGTGGTTTCATCTTTTGAGTTCTTAAGCAGTGTAAGCAAGGACGTAAGTCCACCTGCTTCTACAATCTTCTTCTGGTTTCTTTCTGCAACATCAGGGTTCATAGATGTTAGGTCTAATTTTTTTATAATATCATTTGCAACAAAGCAACAAATAGACTTTCAAGTTATGTTTATTGAAATATAAACTTTATTTTAGGCCTCTGTAAATATGTGTAGCATGTTCTACCAGGAGCATGGTTAAAAGCAAGAGATTACCAGAGGAATTTTGGGAAAAAACCGTGACTGGTGCAGTTTACCTTTCTAACCGGACTCCAACAAGAAGTGTATGCAGAAAACATCACAAGAAATATGGAAGCCTGACATTTTTGCATCTCAGATTCTTTGGAAGCATTGCTCATGTGCACGTACCGAATGAGAAAAGGAAAAAGTTCGATGATAATAGCAAGAGTACCTTATGACTCAAATTCCAAAGGCTACAAACTCTACAATTCCAGCATAAGGAACACATCACATGTCGAGGCGTTCTTTTCAGTGATGGAGAATGGGATAGGGACCATATGAGGGAAACTGCAACTTCTTTCTATGTTCAGAAGATGACAATGAACAATCAAGTATAAACTAAGCGCAACAGAGGAACGTACTACCCCTATCACCACCAACTACAAATATTCAAAAGGATGAAAGCTCAAGTGAAAGAGTTCCCAGCTTTAGGAGCTTACAGGAAATTTATGAGGTACCCGAGAATCAATAATTTTACTATCTTTTTGCATATTTTTGATAGTGAGCCCATTAAGTTGCATGAAGTTATAGACAACAAGAATATGAAAATCCTATGGATGAAGAAATTAAAGTGATTAGAAGAAGTGACAACGGGAGCTAATTTCACTTCCAAAGGACAAAAGAAATTGGTGTAAAATGCGTGTACAAAGCTAAGAAGAATGTCAAGAAAGAAATCAAAAGATATAAGACCAGATTGTGTGAAAAGCCTTCTGTTAAAGAGTTAATATTCACTGTAATGAGGCATTTGCTCTCTTTACTTGATTACAAATTGTTAGATTAACAACTCGAAATAATTGGAAGATACATAAAATGGGTGTAAAATTTGTTCTCGTAATGGAGTTCTTAAGAAGTCTACATTTTAACAATCTCAAAATAAGAAGTCAAATGGATAAGAACATAAGGTTGTAAGGTTAAAAAATAAAGCATTTTGTGGGCTTAAATAATGATGTTTTGATTGTGTACTTGTATGTAGATAACTTATAGGTAGCAATCCAAGTATGTTCCAGGAATTTAAGAAAGAGTTTGAGATATTTGACATTAGTCTCATGTCTTAATATCTCTGAATTGAAGTAAAGAAAGAAGAGCCTGTTCATCACTCAAGAAGGATATGCAAACGAGGTGATTAAGAAGTCCAAGATGGATGACTCTAATCTAGTTCACACACCAACGGAATGTAGAATCAAAATATCAAAGCATGAGGAAGGAGAAAAAGTTGATCCAACACTTCTTAAGAGCTTAGTTGGAACCTTACAATATTTATCATGCATAAGGCCCTATTTTCTCTATATATGTAGTAGTAGTTGTTAATCGCTACACGGAGAATCCAACAATCCCTTACTGGAAGGCAACAAACAGAACTCTTTGGTATGTAAGAGGTTTGGCTTGTCCTATTTTATCTCTGATGATTACAACATGCTTAATTATAATGATAGTGATTAGGGTGAAGAAGTGGATGACCATAAAGGCAAAACTCATTTTCATTGTGTTTGATTGAACGAATTTGTGTGATTATACTCTATAAGAGGATGAATTGTTGTGAATGAAGTCTATTTGGTTGCATTAATTTGAGAGGATAGATCGGAGAGAATTGACACGATGAGATCCTCAATCATGTGAAGAAATATAGATGAAATTGGAAATTACAAAACAGTCGTTATAAGTGAGTTGGAAATTACGAAACATCTTTTTTCACAAGGATCAATTAGTAATTTTATAAAAATATCAATTAAAAAAATAAAAAAAATTTATAACATTTATCAAATCATTCCCAAACTTTCATAAACATTCCCTTCAAATCTTATCATCTATCCATTAATCCAAACAACCTTATCATCCACACACAATCCACTTAAATTCATTCCTTCAAATCAATTCTCCCAACCAAACAAAATCTTTGTGTTCTACATGGGAGGCATTACCTTCACATAGATGTCTAAGAAACAAGTGATTGTTGCTCTTTCTACATGCAAATCAGAGTATGTGGCTACTACCTCATGTATTTGTCATTTTGTTGCAAAATCTACTAAATGGATTGAGCTTGCACTACAAGAAAAAGTTAATTATTGACGAAATTTTATCAATGGAACTTTATCTGTCGGTAAAATATTATTATCGATGATTTTATCGATGGATATCATCAATCGCTAAATATATCGACGGATTTATTAACAGATTTATTTTAAATTCGTCAGTAATTACCGACAGACTCATAAATACCGACGGACTCAGAAATTCGTCAGTAAACTTATATATAATCAATTTATCGATAGATTTTGAGTGTTTCCAATGGATTTGTCTCGTCGGTAATTTTTTTTGTAGTGTTATCATTAGAAGATCCAGCCAAGATTCTCATCCATGAAAGGTTAATAACTTTGGCTAATAACCCAGTTTATCATTATCAAAATAAGTACATTGATATGTGTTATCACTACGTTAGAGAGTGCATTATGAGAAAGGATATATAATTGAAATATTAAAAGACTCCTGAACAAGTAACGATATCTTCACCAAACCATTTAAGAAAAAGACTAATCAATTTTAAGGGGATGTTGAAATATAAACTTAATTTTGGGCCTTAGTTGTTTTAGTGAAAGCTCATTTTCTTTATATAAATATGTGTAACATGCTCTAGAGAGACATTCTAAAAGTAAGTTCTACAATTATTTCTTTTGAAATCTCTCTACGAGATAATTTTAGAATAGTGTATGTTCCTATAAGGTCGATATAAGACCTTCACAAGACCTTCTATTTGGTTGTTGTTCTGTCTGATTCTTCCGTCCTGTAACATAATCCTTCTTCTTAGTTACTGGTCTATTTAATTCTCAAATCTCGGTAATTAGCAGCACTGATTACACTATTTTGATTTCTTTAGGTATCTGTATAAGTTGAGATATTCTAAGTTTAGGTATCTGTATAAGTTGAGATATTCTAAGTTGTGTGCTATTTTTGGTTTAGCCAGTATTCTGTCAAGATACTTTTGGTCCTCAAAGGCTAAGAAGGTCTTAATACTAATAAAGCATTACTTTCCAGAGATTATCCGGTAGTAATACAATGAAGTGCTAGTAAGTTCTAGAATACTTACCCATACAGTATATATAATTGTCTAAAATGTTAGAGGAGACTACTATTAGAAAAAAAAAAAAGACTACAAAAGCATTTAAAACTATTAGATTAAGTATTTATTGACAAAATCCTAACCATAGTTTTATAAGGAGTCACTAGCATAAATACTGTAATCATCCTAGAGTTTGTATCAAGCTAAAAAACTTGAAGTGATCAGTTGTACAAATATTCTGTTTCTCCGAAATTCTGATCTTTCAAATTCTCAAATATTCCTTTTACTACTAAAACCTTATTCCAACAATATTATGCCAAAAGAAAACAGATATTCATCTAAATTGAAATTTATTCATTTCCACAGATTCATTGACCCTAATCATGTAATGCAGAAGTCAAACACATTAATCCTAGATGTTAGACTGCTATTTTATATATACAAGGTATTTAAACTTAAGTTGGCAACACTGAAACCTTCACAAGCTAAATTAGCTATTATTTTCACGGCATGGATTTGTGCATCAGCATCTTCTGCTTCAAGCAATGACAGAATCTTCTGCAATCCCCCTGCAAAAATATCGATTTTATCAGCTAAAAATATCTTCTAAATTGAAAGTAATTTATCAACATAAAATGTCAAGATTACAAATACAAGATATGCAATAAAAAATAAATAATTATTGCCATGTTCAACGAGCTTGGCAACCGAGGCCTCCTCTCCATTTCCTGAAGCATGCTGTTGATGTTTAACCAGGAAAGGGGGACAATAATCTAAACCAACAGCAACTTTCTCAAATCCACCTCGACGAATTTTTTGTTTTGCCTGCTAGATCAAATTGCAGTCACAAATGTTTTCAGTAGATAGATATATTACCAGGTCAAGTAAATTAATGGCTTATTTTATGTAAATACACCAGAAACCCATGAAGAATTTGCAGAAACATGATGATGAGTACAAGTCGTGACATGCCTTAAAAACGATGAAGAGATTAACAAGATACAAGTAGTGAAGGTTTTGTGCAGTGTACAGAAACTATTTAAACCTTCGTGTCTTCATAGAGGTGAATAAAAAGTGCTTGATGTTGCCATGGATTGGATTACCATTAACATAAATATGATTGCAAAATATAATATTCATAGACATTAAATAGTAATAATGATGCATGAGTTTGTATCATCCCCTTTTAAAGCTTTTACAATCAACTAAGAAAATCACCATTTAAAACCTAGTAGCTTTAAAAATATTTAATCAACCCAATTCAATCAAAACTAGTAACAAAAAAGTCTTGTTTCCCTTTTATGAAAAACAAAATATTGTCAATTAATTACGATATTCGTGCACTTCAATATGGCTTACTTTTCCAACTTCAAAACGTAATTGCAGCAGTTGACTTTGCAATCTGGCTATTTCTCCTTTGAGCTTCTCCTTCTGGTGTGCCTCATCTTCCAACATCTTACGAAGTTTTGAGATATCTGACTCTCTTGATGCCTATTTCAGGAGACATATACATACACGTGTAAAACTAATTCAGAAGGCACAGTAAAAGTGAAAAGTACAAACGTTGGGGGCACAAAAACATACCTCCCACATTTTCATTTCTTCCATTTGTTTTTTCAGATGATTTCGCTCCTCTTCGATAGCATTTCTTATAAGAGTCTCTTTCTGAAGTTTGTTTTTCAAAATGACTACTTCCTCAGCAGGCACAATGGCCATCTAATATATGATAATTCACTTGTGACCATGAAATGTTGTACTACTGATTATATGTTAACTCCTCCAATGTGCGAGCAAAAATAAAACATAGTCGAAATAACTTAATAACTAATTGAGTCCTAAAATAGCACGAAAATTAACGGGACCAACAAGTCAGATGTAATGTTCCTGAATTCTTCACAATGAATTGATGTTCTACTTTGTTGTGAGGGATGTTTTGTATGTTATATTAGCATGAGACAACATATGGTATAACAAAAATTACTACCTCTCCAGTAGATGTCATACAAAATTCCTCGTACTTTTTCTTATTCTCCGTCACCTTCTCTTCTAGCACCTTAACTGATTCCCTGTTATGATCTTTCTGATATTTCATTCTTTCCTGAGAAAAGGAAACGCGCATCAGTACATATTTACCAAGAAATCATCAAATCAAATCATTCATGTTTGTTACTAATTGAACTTAATAATATTACTTAAAATTAGGATAAGCATCAAATCCGTATGACAATTTTGCACGCGAGAATTAGACAATTTACTTTCAAACACGTAATACAAATTACCAGAAACAATGAGATTGCGACATACATTAGATAAACCAACCTCCAGTGAATCCGAATAGCCTTTTAGGGCCTCTGATATCCGATGCTGTCCTTCTGTGGTCAATCCTTCAATATCATCCTGAAATTCCTTCTGCTGCCTTTCGTATTCCATGGTGAGTTTGTCTAGTTCTATGTCTAGCCTTCTACATGAACTTTTGTAATCAATTTTCTGCTTTAATTTTACCATGTTTTCCACCTTCATAACCTAACAGTCACATATGTTCAGCATTGTTAAAATTGGTCTACATATCTAGAAAAATGTACATTAATCACAGCAGCACAATTTGGTATGTACTATAGTATGTTGAAATCCAGTTATGGAAAATAATAATCAGTAGCTGCAACGGTCATGGGACCTTCCTCAATTAAACAAAAGCAAATTAGGAAGTGCCACTACTGGCGGTGTATGAATGTCTATAAATAGCCAATAAATTGAAATCCAATGCAGAGAAAAACCATCTTACTCCACCTTTCAAATAATTTCTCTAACTAAGTTCTATATCCTCTGCCACACCTAACAAAATATGATGGTTTTACTCCTTTAACAAAATATGCATTCATACTAACCACATTTATACAACTAAGATTAACTTAAGAGACATTAACACAACTCTTTTATGCATTAATAGACTTTCCCATTACTGAACTGCACTCAAGGACAGATTGATAGATCTGGCTTCCTTCAGTGAATGTACTTCACTTCAGATAAAGCTAGAAATAAAGAAACAGCTTTCATACATGGCATTATTAATGCACCAAGCAAATCAACTTGATTACCTGAGAGGTAAATCTGTGTCAACGTGACAATTTCATCGATCTTAGTTGGAGAATAAGAATATGCCTTTTGACTCTCATTTTAACAAGACTCCTTACTCGGTTTAAGAATTTTATGTTAAACTAATAAGCTTTTATCATCTTTGAGACAATGAAACTAAAGGAAATGCACATATTTCCATAAAGGAGAGTTCTCAGTTCCCCTTCCTAAATCTACATACCCACCTTACCTTTTCTATCCGAACAAAAGGTGACTTTAATGATTCAAACATGTTTGAAATGAAACAGTTGCATCTTTGGTATAATGTAATCCTCCAACAATATAAAAAATATAAATATTCAACAATGAACCACAAGTCTACGAAATTAGAGTTTTGCAACTCAAAAGTGTTGGCATTTTGTTGTATCAAGCGAGAAAGAAATAAACTAATTAGTTGAATCAAGACCTGTCATTTACATAAAAGAAAAGATTATAGAACTACGTACAATATCAAGCTGAACACAGGAGAAAACAAAATAACTGATTATAAAATATCTAATTATATTTAATTTAATATCTCTTCAAGTTGGAGAATAAAGGTAGATTATTCTTATTTTAGAGAGTAATCGTGAATATGTTAACTATTTGATGCTTAGTTTTGATATGAATAAAATCTTTAAAATGTCATGATCTTTGAATGTCTTTTTAGGCCATGGCGTCTTTGTATTCGGGATAAGGAATTGTTTAATGATTAAATTGATGCTCATAAATAGTGAGAATTTGATTGATAAATATTTTGTACTTCAGATTAGATTTTTCTAGAGAATAAAAATTCTAAATAAATAAGGGAATAGATGTTAGAGCGCACATAATTAATCAGATAAATAAGAAGGTTTCTTAAATACTTTAGATAATCTTCTAATAGAGATTTTAAATCCATCAATACTAAACATATGGATGCTTCATATACATCATGGTTTCATTAGAATAATGAAAAACATAAGTATCTGAAGGGACATTATCAATAATAATGGATAAAAGAAATGCTGTATCATCAATAAAGGAGGAAAATCTTTAAAAGAAATTATTTTCTTGAGAGGAAAAATTGTTTTAAGAAAGAAAATGTTTATTGAAATAAAAAAATAAAATTTATTTGGTTCTTAAGTAGTATAATTTGTATCCCTTCAAGCCGATAAGATAACTAACAAAATAGATGAAATGACATAAAAAAGTTAAATTTGTTTTGGGAGAATCTCAAAGTTGTTGCATACCATCAAACATCCAAAAGTTTTTTAATAACTAATAAGGCTTGGATGAACGTAGAACATGGTAAGGTCATTTTTATTGTAATATCACATAAAGAACCATGTTAGTTATCAAGGCTTATAAAGGTAACATCAGAAACACCCTCCCCTGCATTCGATTACCAACTAAGATTAAAAAAATAAATTATGAACTTGTGTTTTCTCTCAACTGAACTTTGTTGAGGTCTCTCCACACAAGAAAAATTTGATGTAGGATGTTTTGTTTTACTAAATAAAAGCAAGTTCTGCTATATTGTCAGACCTGAGATACTTAATGGTACCTTCAAATTGAGTTTTAAATTATCACCCTAATCAATTAGGATTAAGAAAATTAATGTTTGTCTTCATAAATAAGCTTACTATAAGATTCTTAAATGTCACAAAATAATATATGAATTGAGACATCTTGGAAAAAATAAAGAATAATTTTCTAATCTTAAAAAAAAAATTGACAATTGAAAGTAGAAAAAAATTAGGCAAATTTCTTAAAGTGGTGTAATTTTTATTTGAAATTCCTAAAATGATGTATTTTTTTATTTATTTCCGGGATATGGATATGAGTAAATGGTGAATAGGAGAGACGATATCATTGTGAAGAAACACTGTCGTTATTACATAAGATCATGAAAAGAGAACACAATTTTAATTTACTGAATGAAATTTTGTAACTAAGATTTCAATTAATGAGTTAATTAAAATGGTGATAATACTGCATCATTTTAAGATAGTTAATATTCTTCACTTATTCCTCTTTTTTTGTTGCACTTGGTGTGTTGCTACTGTGCAACTAAAATAAATGGACAATTACAAAGTCATTTTATTTATTGATAAATATGTAATTGTTGAAATCAATTCTGATTAAGTAATTGAATTGTGAAGTTAATTTGAATAGAAGAGTGGCTACATATTGTGAAGAAAAACTACCTAGATATAATTTAAAAACTAACAATAAATTTATTTAAAAAATTATATAATATTTTCAAATTTTTCTTTCTAAATTTGTTGCTAAATTTCAATTTTATTTTAAATTATTTCTATATTAGTAACTAAATTCAAATATTCAACTTATACTTAATTTTGCTAAATATATTTTATTATTAAATTTTAATTTTATTTTATTTTTCTTTTCAATATCAAACTTACTCTTAATTTAATTCAATATATAAATCTCAATAACATCATTTTTATTTCAACCATTACTTATCTATCACATAAAACAACTTTGTAACTTTACTTTACATTTATTTTAATTATACAGTAGTAATACAACACTTTCCAAAGATAGAAGAAGAGGAATGGGTGGAGAATATTAACCACTATAAAATCGTGCAGGATTGTGATGATTGTAATTAACTTATTAATTCAAATCTTGACTGCACCATTTTCTCTAGTAAACTAAGATCATGTTATCTTTTTATGATTTCATTTATTTCTTCATATTGATATTGTGTCTGGGCAGGCACGATTTACTCATATCCAGAAATAAAATAAAAAATACATAATTTTGAGAATTTCAGATAAAAATTACACCAATTTGAGAAATTTGTCAAACAAAACCATTACTCAAAAATTGTATACGTGGAATATAAAAAATACTTTCATTACTCAAAAATTGAAAGACTTTATAAAAAAAAAAATCAAACAAAACCATTCTTACAAAAAAATATAGTATGTTGAAAAGAGTGATGAGAAATAAATGATGATTCCTTTAGCATATATTGATATGGAAAGAATTTTTTAACCTCCTAATGGGATTAACTAAAACCAAAAAAAAATCTTTTTGTTTCTTAGTTATGCTGCTTACGATTTACTCAATTGATTTTGGTGACAATTGAAATGTTCTACTTGGAGAAACTTGAAAGTGAATGCTTACACTAGCTTCCAAACTTCGAAGTTGATTAAATAATTATTTGATTAACATCAAGTAACATACTAATTTACTCATTTTGTATTTTTATGGTTCAATTTATTTTCAGTGCTAGTTTTTTATTCTTTTATATTTTTATTATTAAATTTATTTCTAGTAATAAATTGGTCTTTTTTTATTTTTTATTTTTATTTAATTTAGTTTGGTCCTATGTATTATTTCTTCACATTCTTTTTATTTAATTTTCTTCCAAAAGTATTGGTCTTTTTATTATTTTACGTTCTCTTCTTTTTATTCTTTTATATTTTTATTATTTAATTTATTACTGATGCCATATTAGACATTTTTATTATTTATTTTGGTTATATTTAGTACATTTTAGTGATATACTAGTCCACTTTTTTATTTAAATTATTTATCGTAACATATTGATCCACATTCAATCCTTTATTTGAACTATTTTTTTCCTTTTTTCTACATTGTATTATGCTTTGTTAAGCGTTTCTAAAAGATTATTATTTCGTAATTTAAGTTGAAAATAGATAAAGTAAATAAATTTAATCAAATAAACTTGCATAAGAAGAAATTACATATATATTTTATTATTGTTTTTATATATTTTTCAAGTATAAATTTAAATAAAGTATGATGTTTAGTAGCAATTATCAAATCTAATGACCCTTGAGACTATATTAAAGATGTTTCAAAAGTATGCCATTTAAATTTAGAAAAGTCTTAGTTAATTTATCTTGTTGATGAATTAGAATCAGGTTGATATATTAGTTATTGCATTTGGAAAGTTATGGTTTGGTATCTGTTATAGTTAAGAAGTATATACACCCTAAATTAGAAGAGTTTGTTTTTCCTTCTCCTTTTATTATTGATTCTTTTAATCTAATATTTGGTAATCTCTCCTTCTTTATTATATGCATAAGGTTTTACTTTCAGTCTTTATTTATTATATTTACGACTAATTATATTTCTTTAATCTCGTAATTTGTATTAAAAATTGGTTTTAAATAGTTTAATAGTATTATAAAATAGATTTAACTGTCCGTATTTGATTTTTATGACTCTGCCAACTTATCAAAAATATTACTAAGATCGGACTTCAGTTATTCCACTACAGGGCCTTCAATCTCGAACTTTGAATAGTTTAAAAAAAAGTAAACCGATCATACATTCTTATAACTTAGTTATGGACCTATAAAAAATGTCATAGATTAGGTCTAATAAAATCAGGTCTGTATATTAAGGCTACATTACTCGATAAGATTAAGGTTAGGAATCATGTTATGGTCTAAAAAGTAATTACCAAGTAAACATTTAGATACTAAGATAAAAGATACATAAAATCCTTATCATGATAAAGATACATTATTAAATAATGTGAATGATAATCTTCTAAATTAAAAAAAAAAACAAATTTAACAATTAAAAATAATAAAATCATGTGAAATGAAAATCATTCATCGAAAGTCGAACAACTTTATTACATATATGTCCGCGAATTACATCATTTATGGCGAGATACCGTATAATTCAAACATAGAAGGTGAAAAATTTTAGAAGGACGAATAGATATAAGAATGTGGTGAAAATATATATGAAATGTGGGGAAGAGTTTAGCTCCATGGGTTTCACTAAATTAGGGAATGAAGAGTATGAAATAAGAATAAAACAAGATTTTGGATCTGCCACTGCTTTATGTCACAGCGTGTTACTTTGGATCACACTATCAATATAATGAAATTATAACTTTCTGCAAACAATTGTTTTTTTATGGGGAATTGAGTTTACTTGATAATTAAAGGTTTTGACCTGATTGTTCTAGTGATTAGATTATGAATTTGATTCCGTTACTTGACGAGAAAGAGAAAAGTTAAAATTATTGTGATCCGAGTTAGAAATTATTATTTTAAATAGTCAAAATAATAGTTTTAATCATCACTATTTTAAAATTTAAAACTAAACGTCAAAACTAGTGCAAGGATAGTTTTGGATAATGTTACAAACTTAAAAAATCAATATAATTTTTTAAGAGATAAAGAATAAAAGAGTTTTATATAAAAGATAAAAAATATTTAATTATTTGTACCGATCCATAACTAGGTTAACGTTTGCTTTTTGACCGTAATGTTAACTTTGGGCATGTTACAAATAGTAAACTGTTGAAGGTTTTATGAGACAATATTATACCGTGCAATTTTAAATAACATTGTTTAAACTAGTTTTAAGGATAAGGGTGATCTTTATGGTGAGTTTCTTATTTCTTTATTAACTTAATTCAATCAATACAATTTTAATTACTTTGATTTAAATTAATAATAATTAATGTTTTTACTAAGCCTGAGGATCAAGAACAATAAAAGTTTTTTAGAATCTTGAGGCCAGAACAAGACTTTAAAGAGCCAACAAGATTTTAAGGTGTCAATTGTACTAATTTCTTTCTGAATCTCTATTTTTTTCTCGCAAAGGTGAAGAAAAGATCCTTATCAGAAGTACTCTGGTTGCTCTTTGTGTCCTAGGTTATCAGAAGTGCATGGTCTCTGTCAGGGTCTATTTTCTCCAAAAGTTTCCTTAGCCCTACTCACTGTTATGCATGCATGGTGTTATGGGGAAGAAGTATAGCCTCTTCCATCAAAGATATAATGACTGTTCTGCATTGTGTTAGGGGAAGACATGCAGTTTCTTCTGCATAAAGTTGTTCTGCACTATGTGTCAAAGGGAAGACGTGTAGTCTCCTTTGCATAAAGAAAGTTATCGTTCTGCATTACGTGTCAGAAGGAAGGCGTGTAGTCTCTCCTGCGTAGGGCATGATTGTTGTTCTGCACTATGTGTCAGAGGAAAGACGTGCGGTTTCTTATTTGTGAGATGTAAGATGCTTGTTCTTGATGCGAGGAGAGTGGGGATGTTGGTTTGCTGGCATTGACTTGGCACCTGTCGCCTTGGGTCTTTATAGGTTTGGGCACTTGTCGCCCTGGGTCTTTATAGGTTTGGGCACTTGTCGCCCTGGGTCTTTATAGGTTTGGGCACTTGCTGGCTTGAGCACTTGTTGGCCATACTCCTTGATGGTCGTATAGTACATAAGCCTCCCAAGCTTGAGTAGTTTGTTGACTATGAGGAGCTTGATCAGTGGTGTTGTCAGCCTCACTCTTCGGTGGCCATGCTGGCTTGGGCACTTGTCGGGCATACTCCTTGATGGACTTATAATACATAAGCCTTCCAAGCTTTAGTAGTTTGTTGGACTACGAGGAGCTTGATCAGTGATGTTGTCAGCCTCACTTTTCAGTGGCCATGTTGGCTTGGACACTTGTCGGCCATACTCCTTGATGGCCGTATAGTATAATTAATGAAAAAGAGGTATTATGTCTCTATATTTAAAAAAAAATAAAACTAATAATGATAATTATATAAGTAGTGAAGGATTTATATTTTAAAATATAATTAAAAGATAAAATATTTAATTTATAAAAATTATTTTTAAATTTTATTTTTTAATTATATTTAAATTTACAATAAAAAAATTATAATAACAAACACCAATGTAAAAAAGTAAAACATAATAGGAAAAAATAATAAAAAGAAACTCCACCTGCGTACTACATTCTATACACAGTTAATTTAACTGTTTAAAGCATTTGATTTTATATAAATAATTTTTTTATTACAACATAATTTTAATACAATATAGAATAAATAATATATTAATTATATGTAATATATAAATATATTAATTATTTTATTTTCATATAAAATAAAAAACTATGAGAAATAAAAAATAATATATATAATTATAAAACAGAATGAAAAATATAAATACATAGTCTTAATAGTGCTTGTGGTTCCAATACTAATACTAATAATAATAATAATAATAATAATAATAATAATAATAATAATAATAATAATAATAGTAATAATAATTTATAACAAATTTTCTTATTTGATATATCAAAAAATTGTCTATTTTCTAAATGATGACCGTAAAAGAGAAAGTAATAAAGAAAATTTGTCATCTCCCTTGTAATTAACATCATATTGAGAATATCGTATATTACTATATATTGTTAATTAAAACCATATAGCTTATTAGATATTTCATTATACATTTATATATTATATATTATTATAAAAATAAGGTAATATAAAATAATACATACATACATACATATATATATATATATATATTATCAAATATGTAAAAAAAATATTTGTTTATAAACATTAAAGTTTAATTTATTAGAATAAATCAGTAGGATAAAAGAGACGAACACACAAACAGAGCACTCCTATGTTTTTGTTTGTTAATAAAAATAATAAAATTAAAAATGAAGTTTTAACTATTTTGAGTATAATTACGCAATTTAAATTTTTATATATTTTTGAAGAAGAATATATAAATGTTTACTCCAATCACGATTAATATATTTTTTCTTATTAACGTTTCATCCATGTTTGCATGCTAATTAATGTGGTTTTGTTTACCTGTGTGATGTTAATTTCGCCTTTATACTTAACATTTGATCGCCATCAGGTAATATGCCGTTTGTACTATACAATAGGCATCCAAGAATGTAATTTCAATTTTGTTTTGACTGTGTTCTTTCTTAGAGTTAAAAGATTTACATGAGATTAATGTATATATGTATCACAGTATTTTATCAATTAAAAAAAATATTTAAAAGATATTATAAAGAAATAATAGATATGCACAGTGACTCTCTTAATTTTATTTCAATTCAATTAAGAATATGCAGCAGAAAATACCCTTACTTAATTAGGTTTAAAATTTATTTTGAATTTTAATTGTATTAGTTTTGATTGGCTGCTGATTTATTTTAATTGAGATTGAAATTTATATTCAACAAAAAAAAAGTAAAAAGTATTATGAATTGTTAATTAAGTTTGAAATTTATTTTCAATTTAAATTATATTAATTTTAACTGAGTGATGATACAATTATCAACTCATATAACAAAGTAAAATTTTAATTGTATTATTTTTTAATTAAAATTAGTTTTAAGCTAAATTCATTCATCCAAAAAAGTGAATATTTTACTATCTTATTCAATTATCTTTACAATCTTACTATCTTATTGGTTTTTTTGGTAAAATTTGAATCATAAATAATATATGTACAATTTTACTATTAAAATCTAGATTTTAACTATCTTAATTCTGGTAATTAAGTTAATAAAATTATCTTTTTATTATTAACAGTAACTTTTGTATATTAGATTTTATAGAGTATTGTATTTAAAAATATTAATATATACTATACTTAAATTATAATTTAAGTTCCGTCAAAAACTTAAAATAACCCAATAACATATAATTCACTCTCTAAAAGTGTAATTGCTTTGAGTTAAGAAAATTATTTGTATAGAGGAATTTTTCTTCAATTTACTACTTAACATTTGGTAAATTAACCAATTTCCAATTGCAGTTCTTCTTTATACACTACAAAAAAATTTTAATATATCGACTGTCAAAATTTATCAATAATGTTAAAATTCCGTCAATAATTACAAATTATTAGTAGAATTATGACGATCGAAAATTTATCTATAAAATACCTATCGATAAATTTACTTACAAAATATTAAATTCGTTAATAAATATTATAAATATTATTTTTATTATTAATGTTATTATTATTTTTATTAATATTATTAATAATTTACATCAACAACTAGTAAAATTTTATGTTATATCTACACAGAAAATCTATAAATATTATATTATGTAAATACCTTTTCAATTATGTCATGATTATTATTATTTTTATTATAAGAATAACTATAGTTATTATTGTTATTATTAAAATAATAATTATTGTTTATATTATTATTATAATAATTACTGTTCTTATTTAGTATTATTATCGTAATAATTATTGTTCTTATTTTCTTTTGATATTTCAAAGTACTTCAAAAAAATGACAATAAGATTAAAGAATGACCAAAAATTCTGAAACAGTACGGATAATGGATACAAGGAAAATTAACTTAGTTTTAATTTGTTTATTTTACTCTCTTTCTCTTTTATTCGTACCATTCAATTTTTTTGGCATAGAAAAGATGAATACAGTTTTTCAAATACGCTTTAGATGTTTTTTCATATGAATCTTGATAATGAACTTAAAAGTTTAAAAGTGAAGTTTTATTTCGAAGAGATCTAACAAACTGCATATAAATCTTGTACAAAATATAACAATGAAAACATAAATTTGAAGTTGATACTATTTGAATAAAAAGAAAGACTTCCAGTTTAATGCAGTGAGACCACAACCAAACTAGTTTTAAAGGAGTATTCAATATAACATAGAGCACCATAAAACAGAAGAAAAACCTAAAACCTTTGAATCTTGTCACTCTATAGATGACCCTAAAACCTTTGAATCTTGTCACCCTTTACAAGAGGATTGTTCTTGCAAATCTCTTCACGCCCAGCAGTCTTGAAGTCATAGGTGCAATTATGCTTATCCGGATAACGGTGCACCGCGCAGAAGGTGGTTCCACACTTACACAAGAACCCGGTTAAACCCACTCTTCTGTTACAACCCCCACACCGATTCGTCGGTTTGGAAGGCTCGGCCGCACACGGCGACGGCACCGCCGAAAAAAATGGCTTTACCGCGTCAGGAAGCGGTGGCGGCGCGGCGGAGAGACATAAGACAGAGTTTATTGCAGAAGACTGCTCCTGGTGACATTGCTTATAGCATTTGGAACAGAGGTTTCGATTATCGGAAGTGCCGAAGAAACCGCAGTTGTTGGCGCAGGGCTTGGGCTCCGAAGGGGTGTAGCTGGTGACATTGTTCTGCTGAGAAGCCATGTTTTTGGATCGATCGATTATGTGTTGTTTTGTTTCTCCAACGGGAATATGTGTCGTGAAATTGTGGAGAATTGTGGCATATATATAGACCGCTCATTCTTGGCAAATGCGCGCAAAGATTGTTATCTTTATTTTAATTAATGAAAAATATACTATACTTTTTTAAAACTTAATTATAAAAAAGATAGGTATACTTTTAAATATATTATTTTTAGTTGTATCTTTTTTCTGGTAGGAATCATGTTATCCCGTGTGTAATTCTAACAAAGATATTATATTTATCATTTTTTTTCCTTGATTTTGTACTTACTTTAGGAATATTATTATTAATCAAATAATAACTATTGTTAATATTATTTGTATTATTATTATTATTATTATTATTATTATAACGATTATCATTACTACTATTACTGTCTTAATAATAATTATTTTTATTATTATAATTATAATACGAAATAATAATTATTATTATTACTTTTATATTTATTAATATTATCATTATTAACTATATTATTATTGATGTCATAATTACTATTACTATCTTTATTAATAATAATATCATTATTATTATTTTAATTAATATTTTTATTAGTATTATTATAATAACATTATTACTATTGTTATTATTATCATATAAATATTTTTTTATTATAAATATTTTTGTTATTATTATTATTATCATCATTGTATATCTTTGTTAGTATTATCATAAATATTTTTGTTATTATTATTATTATTATTATTATCATATTGAATAATATTATTATTATTAATATCATTTATATCTTAATTATTATTATTGTTATGGTAATCTTTTTATCAAGAGAATTAAATTTGTCTATAACTAATGATAAATTTTATCAATGGATAATTGGATGATTATTTTATCAATAACTTTGATCAATGGATTTTACTAAATAATAATTTGAAGTTATTTTTTAAATCTGTTAATAAATTGAGGGTCAATTATTTCTTGATAAATTTGTCAGTAATTATTATCAAATTTGATCCATTAATAATTACTGACATACTTGATCCGTTAATAATTACATACCGACTTGATTCCTCGATTAAATTAATTATCCAATTATCTATCAGTAAAATTGGTTTTAAAATCAAATTGGATTTACAGAATCTAAAACCATATGCACAATATATTCAAAGTTTTATCATTTTTAATTACTGTTATACAATGGTTAGTGTTACTTATGGTTAAAGAAGAAGATACTAAAAAATTAAAATTATGATTATTAGAATCATCAAGAATTTATAATACTGTAAATGGTGACATAATAATATAAATTGTAATTTTTTTAAATAAATAGTAACTTGAGAGTGTAACTTTAATTTTTAAATATTTTAAAAAAAGATATACACGATCAAATAAATGTGTTGCAAGACTAAAAATACAATATCGTTAATTTAATTATATTAATTTTAATAGAATAATAAATTTAAAATATAAGATCGAGAATTTCAATTACAATTATTTTAATTATATGATATTTTTTCTAACTCACAATATATATTATAACATTTTAATTGCATTAACTTTTCGTTAAAATTAAATTTTATTTAAATTGAATTTACCTATTCAACAAAGTGTATCATTTTAATTATATTAATTTTTTAATTAAGAGATTTTTCTTGAATTGAATAGAGCTAAACGATTTTTCGACAATATATAATATGTATAATCTATAATTTTACACTCTCACTATCGTACCTGAAAACAAATAATATATAAAATTATAGGATATTATAATTTTAAGATTAAAATTTTAATTTTAATTAAAAGAAAAAAGTCTTTACTGATTAAAAATTGAGTGCTGAAAACACAATATTCTTTAAATAAGAATTTAATAAGATAAAAACATTTATTTTATTAAATTATAGATTATATATCTATCTTTTAAAAATATAAATTCAATATTTAGCATATTCATTTAATATATTTTATTTAAATTAGTTTTAAATATCTCGTATATAAAGAGAATAATATATTTAACTATTATTTAAATTTAAAAAAGTTTATATTAAGATACCATTAATATTTAATATTATGTTATATAGATTATATGAATAAAATAAAACTTAAACTACTTATTTATATCTTTAATGTATCACAATCTTTATTAAGAATATTTTGGTTTATTTCGTTTTCAATAGATTATTACTTTTAATTATATCTTCTTAATCTTTAAACTAAAATTTCATAACATTCATTATAAAATTGTTTTACTAACTATATATTTTAGAATCATAATATTAATAATTGAGAAAATACAGTAAATGATAAAAGATAAAGAAAATATAATAACGATAAAAGATAATAAAATTATAATGTAGTCATATCTCACTGAACTTTTACATACATATATACATACATATATATACATATATACATACATATATATATATACATACATATATATATATATACATACATATATATATATACA
>Ga0209489_103736_pt1 | contig 29138 bp, 11 predicted proteins | sample SiratrowhiteBW_FD_187527 | JGI IMG/M metagenome (GOLD analysis project Ga0209489, IMG submission 187527) | Root nodule microbial communities of legume samples collected from California, USA - Siratro white BW (SPAdes) (version 2) | ecosystem: Host-associated > Plants > Roots > Nodule | place...
ATAGAAGTCTGTAAAAATCATATATCATTCCTAGGTGCTGAAATAGGAAATGGAAAAATAAAACTCCAACCTCACATAGCACAAAAAATAATTGATTTTCCTGACAAAATGGAAGATATAAAGACCTTAAGATCCTTTTTGGGATTATTAAATTATGCAAGAGGATATATAAAAGATTTAGGAAAATATACATCTCCTCTGTATAACAAAACTTCTTTAACCGGACAAAGAAAATTTAACTCTGAAGATATTAAATTAGTTAAAGAAATCAAAGAAAAGGTGAAAAACCTTCCAGAATTATCCCTACCACTAGATTCGGACTATTTAGTCATAGAATGTGATGGGTGTGAATTAGGATGGGGAGCCATCCTAAAGAAAAAGAAAAACAAATATGCAAATACAACAGAAGAAGAAGTTTGCAGGTATACCTCAGGAAAATACCATATAAATCCTCAGGTTTACTCTACATCAACAGATTATGAAGTAAATGCTGTAATAAACTCCGTAAAAAGTTTTGAACTATTTGTTATAAATAAGACCGAAATAACCATAAGAACAGACTGTGAAGCTATAGTTGCTTATGCAAACTCCCAGTTACACAGTGATAAGAAACCACACAAAAGATGGATACTATTCAAAGAATTGGTCTATCACAATGGTATAAAAGCAACTTTTGAACACATCAAAGGTAAAAAAAATATTGCTATTGATATACTATCTCGTTTTGCAGGTGGTCATGAGACCGACAAAGGTCAACTACCCTAGTGTAAAAGAAAAAATGAAGTTTGGGAACCAAGAACTTCCCATACTTACAAATCACTATCTCTACTACGGTAGAGAACAAATGAATGAAAAATTCAATGTTCTGATAGACCATATATGGAACATACCAAAAACTATTGACCGTAATGAAAGTTATGTAGTATCAATTAAAAGAGGTATCATTTGTGCCCTTTACAATTTCTGCAATGCAGATAACCAAGGAATACCAATCCTTACAAAGGCCTCTCCTTCAGGGAAAGGTTATACTTATTTGTCACTCTTGACCGGACCCCACAAAGGAGTCTTTACAAATTTTGCTGATTTATGCATAGCAAAAGAAGGGATAAATAATCCTCGATTCAAAGGCTTCTACACAAAGGAAGAAGCAGAAAAGTCTCTTGAACTTGACACTATCAATCCAGAGACTATAAAACAGCCAGTCCTATTCAAGTCAAAGGCCAAAGCAGTGCAAGGCCCAACTCTTATAAAGACCAAGTGGTCGCCTCCCTGACGCCAATAAAAGAAATTTAAAATATTACAAAAATTTCTTTTGAAAATCCATCGACAGGAAGCCGAAGTCCCTGGAATATATGTAAAAGTACAGGCATACTTGAATTCCAGAAACATCTGTTGCAATAGTGATGAACTATGCAGAAAAGTCTCTAATGGTAACTGCCCATGTAAGGTAAAATTCTTGTTCCGAAAAGCAGCTATTGATATGAAACAATACAAAGCATTAGAGTACGAAGATCTTGCTCTCACTCCAAAACTTTTTCTTGAGTATGGATTATTAGACTCAGTTCTAATCCCTTCATCCAGAAAGTTTGACCAGTTTGAGCCAGCTGAAAATGAGGCTATAAATTATTTACAAGCAGTCATGATGAATCAGGTTGCTTTGAAAATCACTCCTTTAATCTAAGAATATTCAGCTTTACTTTATTACTTTAAAGGTAGATTTCTATTAAGCCGAGCCGAGCCGAGCAGAGCCTCATCCCATTTGTTTCTTAACAGAGAAGCACGAGCAATATTAAAAATCCAAAAAAGGTTAGTAAAGGAAAATTTAGAACACAACCGAACTTATTTTTAATTTTAAAGTTGTCCCTTGACGGGTTTACCGTTCACTCCAACTTATGGTTCAGGACAGTTTGTTTAAACAAAAAAATAATAGTTTTAAGATGTACAAAATGTGGTTTACATTTTACAGATTTTATGGAATATTCCGAAAAACACTTTTTTTTATTTAAAAAAAGTAGTCATAGTTTCTGCTTTTTTACATAAAAAAAACTCAAAATAGCTTCTCCAAATAATAAACAGTTGATTTTTTATTTTTCTTCAAAAAGTTTAAACAAACACATTAAACACTTTTGTCAATTACTTCTTAAACATTTTTAACATTTTGCTATCTTCTTTCATTTGAAGGTGTATTATCATCTCTGCAATAAATAAAAAGAAAATCTCTCAACTACCTTAAACTACTTTTCTTTTACCGTTATTTTTTGTTCGTGTTCATTTGACTATTTATCGTTTTCAATTTGTTTTTTAACCTTATTCTAAATTAAACTTCAACGATGTTTTTTAAAAGAATCGGTTAAATTTAACAATAATATTACATCACAATTTAAATCATTCATTGTAAATTTAAAATAGAATTTATATATTTATATATATAGATATATATTCTATGATATAATTTATGTGTTAAAAATATTTTCCAATTATATATATAGAAAATTAAGTAATGTACAATTTACAATGCCAACGGTTACATATACATATGTATTTTTGATAGTTTTTCTTAATATTTTGTGGATTTGTGAAAATTGAACACATAAAAGAGTTTTAAATAACATACCATGCTAAACCAATTAAGCTAGATTCCCTTAACATAATTGTATGTATTAATTATGTAAATATAAATTTATTATAGACTTAAATTTAACTAAATATATACGTTTATCCTTTACTGTTTGAAATTGATAATATTAGTATTTTTTAAAAATAATAGTTATGCACTATTATTATTATTATAAAACTTTTATACTATTAGCTAATAAAAATAGTTTAATAAGATCTTTAAGATAAATAACTGTAAAAAATAAAAATCAACAAATATATGGCCGTTTATAGTTGATTGCTGGTGTGAATTCTTTTTACCTTATCACTACATATAGTATTTATTCTTATCACAACTTTGAAATGCTTCAAAGATTCGTGGGAATTTGGAATACAAATGACCCTGATTAAGGTGGAAAAGGAGACAAAGAAATGGGAGAATATCCGAATTTCAGAAACGAGGAAACAAATCCCTGTCCCAGTTAGTGCTGTGTGTGAATCTCTGAAATCATATACAAGTGTCTTAGTCAGATACTAAATAATTAGTATAATCATTTGGGTTAAAATTTGATTAAGACTAAGTACTCAAACTTTGTCAGTCTTAAAAAGTAAGCTTATCTAATATAGAATAGGTTGTTAAAGTATCTTAGTTGGTTTGCCTTTAATTAGATATTATGATATTTGAATCCTTTTCCCGCAAAGTGATGTCTACTATGGTAATTTAAATTTTAAATATTTCTAAATTTCATAACTAAATAATTTGTAAAAGCATAAAATATATTTTAATCATAAATAAAAGGACTAAGTTATGAAAACTAGTGGTTGATTGATGAATTTTAAGAAAATAATTTATTTTTAAAAGAAATTTAATATATTCTAAAATAAAGTATATTCTTTGAAAAATATTTTAAAAAAATTAAAATATAAAAAAATTATGAGAATAATTCTACTATTTAAAATTAGATTATTTTAAGTTTCACCTAAAAAAAAGTAAGAATATGAAATGATACATATTTTTCTTATCTCAATTTATTAATTTTATTTTCATATTCTCTTGCGATCAATTTTGATTAGATAGTTGACTTAATTTCAATTAAAATATTCTCAACCTAATCAAGGTGTAAGCGTTATCAATTTGGTATTACTTTTTTATTCACGTGGATAAGTTTCTTTCAGTTAAAAATTAAGTATGGTTAGTTTTTGGTGATTCTCATAAAGATTACTTTTTTATTGATATAAGATAATGTTATTTATTACTTTACGTTAGTTAAATTTTATCTTAACATTAGTATTCATTATAAAGTAAGGAAAAAGGTTATTTAGACGTCACTTTTAGTTACTAAATAAAATGATTATTAATTATAATTAAAATAATCATCAAATTAAGTTTTGGTGGTTAAATAATTACAAATTAAAAATGATGATTGAATTTAATGACTAATTTAAATAATTAGTATCTAATATTAGCTACAAAGATTTCTAAATTGATATCTAATTTAGAGACTAATTTAAAATCTAATGATATAAGTGACTAAAACCTTGGTAGCTAATGTTAGATACCAATTATATTGACTTAATTGGTGACTAAATTTAGTTATTATTTTTATTTTGTAGTTATTTAGCAATCAAAGCCTAATTTGGTAATTATTTTGGTTATAATTATCAACTTTTATTTGATAGCTAGAAATTGGTGTCTAAATAGTTTTTTCTTTTTTTGATTATTTTTTAATTGATATCAAACACAGGCATAGCTTTTCTACTTAACATTAATAGTATTATTTTTAGTTGGTATTGTTTATGATTGTTTTTTACCAATGTTGATAAGAACTCAAATTAGAATTATTTATTAACTAACATTAATTAAAGTTTTCTCGACCAACATTAATGTGACTATTTTTTTGCATTAGATCTTTAGGATTTAGGGTTTGCATTTGTCAATATTTTACATGACTATTTTTTGCAACAAAGTATAAAATATAATTTTTTAAACATTAGATCTCAATCCATGGAAATAGTTTCTCACTGACACGAACATAACATCTTGCTTATATATCTTTGTCTCATAATATTTTGTATTGACAAACAATAGAAACACATGGTCTTAAGAATTCTTGGTACAATTATAACATTATAAATACTTATTTTATATTATAGAGAGTGTCTTTCAAGAGGGTCTCACAAAGACTTGTCATCATCAAAATCTCTTGAAGAAGTGCTAAAACTACTCAACACCAACAAGTTTGCTGAAAATGACTAAATGTCAACAGTGTGAAGATCATCAACCTGCTTTTTACTCTAGTTTCCATAAAAGCTATATAAGTATGTCTAATAATTTATGTGTGTGTCAAAATGTTTCTTCAAGAAGATATAAGTATTTAATGTTACGTGAAGGACATTTAATGCATCTCTATGTTTGAATGTAGACAAACACAAGCTTGAAGAAGTAGAGGACCTTATGTGAAATCTCAACTATTAGGAATGATTTGCAACGATTCTTTCTTTTTAACTCCTATATATAGAAGATTCCTTGAAAAATAAAGGTTAAGGACTACGAATATACGCTTTTGCAACAAGAACATTGTTTGTGTTCCTTAACAATAAAATAATAATTTTGATCTTGTATCCGTTGTAGGATGTTACCCTCTTTTAGTTAGCAATGTTGTAATAATTTAGATCACATTCTTTGTAAAAATAAAATTGTCTTAGCTATGAGTGATTGTGCTTCAAAGAGTTAGAAGTGGTTTTGTTTCAAATAATATTTAGTCTTAATTAGGAGTGATTATGTTCTAAACAATACTCAATCTTAATTAAGAGTGACTTTATTTTAAATAATACTTTATCTAACTAGGAGTAGTTACACTTCAAATAATACCATAATCTTTAGCCAGGAGTAGTTAAAATTCAAAGAATATTTTTTGTACTTTCAAATGTTAGTTTGATAATAATACTTGATTATATTGATTAAGAATTGAACATAGTTTAAACTTTTAGATGAGTTAATTTAAAACCATCCAATATAATTTTTTTCTACTTTACATTCTTTCTATTGCATATTATTATTTTGCATTCAATTATAGAATGAGAGTTTTATTGCATATTATTCTTTTGCATTCAATTATAGAATGAGAATTTTGCTAAAATGATTTTTAGAAAGTTTTTAACCATATGCATATTAATTCAAAGCTGTGTGTTTATTGTCTTTATCATAAACTACTCTAATCAAAAAAAATTTTAAGTACCTCTTGTCAGGTTAGAACTTTTATTTAACTACTTTTATCAAATATTAATTATATAAAAAATTTAAATAAATAATTCAATCATCATTTCTTATATGTTTTACATGTTTTCACATAATTCAATAGTTTTTTAACCAAGAAGTAATCTAAAATTCTTAGAACTTTTCCAATAATCAAACAAATTCTTATTTTTTAAAAAAATATTAATTAAAGTATCAAGTATCAAACTATTGTAAAACCCTTTAAAAATTGAATATAAACTATTATCAATGCCCCTTAAAAAATTAAAATCAGTAAAAAAATAAGACAATCATGAACCTCAACTACAGAAATCTAATTAAAATATAAAAAAAACAACTCTAAATTAAGAAAAATGACACATTAATACCGAATATTTTTATAAACTCTTAACTAAAAGAAACAATTTAAATTCTACATATTTAAATTTTTTAAAAATTATAAAATTATTATATAATAAAAAAATTTCTTAAGAGTGTGCCATATGGTTTCGGGTTGTGTGCCCAGAGGTTCTCGGACCTTACCCCATAGGAGGTTCCCGGTCGTACCCTTACTGATATTATGCATAAAGCTAAACATAAAAATAAAATGTTCATTAAATATATTCATTTTAATATTTATTATTTAATAAACATCATGTCCTCTAATAATATTTCTCACAACATCAGTTAATTACAGTGATAAAAGCTGAAACTGTCAAACTAAATTTTATGTAATATTTTTTATATAGATTCAAATCATATAAACCAAATATGTTATTGTTCTATCAAGGAGTTAAGGACACGAATATTAAATATTATTATCTTGTTTTTTCTTCCGTCTGAATTCTTTATTTATAATTAACTATTTCTCTAGAAATTTATAGGATTAAATCTCCTTTAATTGATTGAGATCCACAAATTTTATTAATTTTTTTCTTTAATTGATTGTTCTTTGCGGTAAAATTCCTAACATCACAATTATATTAAGTCATTATCTTTCTATCACATTCAACGATTGATGATAACTAACGACCAATAATGTTTAGCAAAAGAAATTAAATAGAATTGAATTGCTTCACAATTATAATTGCTTTGAAATTGTAGTTTTTGTTATTATCCACAATGATGACCCATTTAGACGACAGCTTATAGTTTGTGATATGTCGTATTTGCATGATTTGACTTTATAATGTATACATTCGAACCTACTTTTTCTTAATCTTTAATAATATAGTTGCTGAATTTCTGTTTGGATAGTTATATACTGTGTTTATCTTGGAACTTTATCAAATTCTTCCTTAAAATTAATCACGTGTTACATTACAATTATTAATGTTTATTTTTTAACTAATCTGGTCGTTGAAACTGAAGGATCTGCATGGAATATATATATGATTAGATATCCCTAATGACAGCTTTATTTATTTATTGAAATTATGTGATCAATTTATTTTATTTATTGCAATTTATAACCAAACCATTCCTTTCTTAGTAGTTAGGTTAATGGGGCCTTTCTTTCGTTACAATTAGACCAAAACAAGTTATTTTATAAAAAGTAAATGTAAATAAATAACCTTCTAATGGCTTGTAAAACAAAAATAACCCTCTGGTGTGTGGATTTTTAGATCATTCGTTTTTTTCAATCAGACGACACGTATATCAAGGTTAGGATAACGATACAATTTAGTTATGTCTAAATTGAGAGATAATTTTTAGGGGTAATCAATGGTGTATTATATTATATATAGTCTATTAATTGTCAATAATTTTAGTTTGATAGAAGAGATGTTTCAGAATTTGATGAAAAACAATTTTACTCTTTTTGTTAAGAGTTCTATTTATTATTAGTTATAATATATTTTTTTTTCTATCTATTTTACATGTCTTTTCGATCTATTAAATTATAAATTAATTTTATTTACTAATAGAACTAATCATAATGTCATCATTAAAAATGATAATACTTATAATAAAATATTAATATAATTTAAATTAGTTTTTCTAAATAATTGTTGCAAATAAGTTGTACAAAAAAGTAGAAAGTTAGGTAAAATTAATTTCTATTTAGTTTTATAGATCTAAATAAAATAAATAAATTTAAAAAATCAAACTCTAAATCATTTTTCAATCATTAATGTATTTTGATTTTGATTTTGATAATTTGATTCTCAACAAAATATCTAATAAAAATCACTCACGTAAATATTTGCAAGTAAAATTGCATGGCACTCATAACTTTTTTTTTTTTTTAACAAACGGATAAGTAAAATATTTGTATATACTACCCATAAATATTTATTATAAATTTTATCTACAGACATTTGCGGTAGATATTATTTAGTATTTTTTATCACAATCAAGAACATTTGTGAGTATATATATAAAATGAGATGAGAATAAAAGAATATTTTAGTGAAAAAGTCATTCTTAGTCATAATCTAATAATAACATAGGCTAAAAAGAAAGAAGTGTGGGAAATATTCAATTTGACCAATACATTGACTTGGTCAACAACCAAACTAATGAATCTCTCATGCCACTTAAATTTATAAATTGTACTTCTGCTAATAAATCTAAGAATTCCGGATTTGTCTAGATTAAGATTATCGTAGTTGTACAGAAAACATGTACTAATGTTACGGTTATTTATCGTGTGTTTAATAACAACAACACATGCATGCCGAATTTTCCCTACGAAATTACCAACCCAATTAACACAACAACCAGATGTTCTGCACATCTTAATTAGCATATAAAAGCAAGAAATTGAAGAAAGAGTTCATATATATAATGAACAAACGCATGTAATCATATAGTTTAAGTTCTACACATTTTTTCATCGAATAAATTCACAATGGCCTCATTCAAGTCCTCCAATCAGTACTTAGTTAATAGGGTCCTTGTCTATTAATCGAAATTAAAAGACTCTATTAATTATTGGCAAATTAATTAAGCACCTTCCCAAATGAAGGTAAGCATCATTCTCATTCCAATTCATGGTGGCATGAAAGTGAAATATCACTATACCATATATTATAAAATCTAGGAAAAAGATGCATACTGCACAGCTACAATTCATGTTGAAGTTGAACTCTGTAATAATAAACCCAAATAAGAAGTTTTTGTAAGCACGGCACCTAATAATAGGGACTTAATCTCTCACATTCAATTATTTATTTCTATAATCTTATTTTTGGCGTCATCACTTTAAGTTAGCAATCCTTCTAATCCAACACCAACAACTAGAGCCATATATATATGATTGATTGCCTTTTTCATTGTATTTTTCAGCTCACACATGATAACTCAAGAGAAAAAAAAAAAAAAGCGAGACCAAGCAATTAGTGACGTAAAATATATATTAGTTTTATCATTTAGTGGAATTTGTCGTTATCATTGTGATCATTTTCAGGGTTATTATAATGTAATTATTTTAATAGAGTTTAGTAGGAGGTCGTGTTTGGGGCCCTATGAGCAAGCTAATCCGTTGATAATGAAAACGGGAGGGAACAAAGATAGGGAAAGAGACCAAATGGAAGAGGATAAAGCAATAATTTTGAATAATATAATAAAGATTCCATTATGAAGTTTGGTCATCCATAACATAAAGACCAGATAGTATTAAATTTATATGATGCCATATTAAAGATAATTAGCCCTGTGGTTGAAGCCAGTACGAAACAAAAAAGCATAAAATATATATTGGTAGATTATGAAGACAAATGGCATATACATAGAAAAGATGAATAGCTCCAATGAACATGACAAAAAGCAACGCACCCACTATTATTTTTCTTTGAACAACGACTCTGCACCAGCTACAATCACTTCAAAAGTGACTTATTTTATGAACGGATTGCACTCCTTTTAGCTATTTCTAAACAGGAAATTAAGTTAGAACTTCCACCAATTGTGACTCAATAAGATGGTGACCTTCTTGTAATCATGTATGAATAATAATAATAATAATAATAATAATAATCTTGAGGCTCTCTTTCTTTAAATCTATGTTTGTGTATGTAAAGTGCTTTAGCCCAATAAATGGTATCTTTCACATTGAATAGTGGAAGAGATGGAGAAAGCATGGTATTAATTATGAGATGCTAAATGTGATCAAAGCAAGACAAAATGTCAAAAAAAGCAACAATTGACAAAACCCATCAATTTATCTTTATGTCTGTTTGATTAGTAGAGGGGAATTTAATTAGGTGGGAAAAGTATCTTTCTGAAAGGATGAAACAGTGGGGGTGTAGGATTTTGATCCATGATCACTTAAAAATTGCAAAAAAACTTGGTATAAACACTGTCAACGTTAACTTTTTCACTGGAATAGTAGAACATAGTTCTTGTCTGCTCATGCATGTGAAACAATGGTAGGGTCATGCTTTGGTCTTTTACACCACCTTATTAGATGGATTCATGTTAGAGTAGTTTATATAGTTTATACCATCTTAGAGGTAAATCATGACTCGTGTTACCACGTCATTAGTATCTTGATAGAAAGAAATTATGATTCTTTTGGGGTGATTCATGATAACGACACATGCATGGGGTAAATTGGTTATTGTCATTTTCTTTGTTAGGGTTTTGAATTGAGTTTACTTAGTTAGGGTATATAGAATTGGTGGTTTAACTACTTGACTAAGATGATCCAACATCTACAAATGGCATTGAATTGAGTTATATTTTGTATTGTGTGGTTTATGAATCGTTATCAAATCGTGTTCTCAAAATGAACTCTCTCGATGGTTACTAAATTAAAACCCTCCCAAAGTATAATAAAAAGGAAAATTTGTATCCAAAAGGAAAATTGGTGAACAAATCAAAAGGGCAACAAGTCCCTAAAAGTTAAAAGGTGGGGTAGGTTACCCTCAATTACGGGGAATGGAAAGTAATGCCCACCAGATCATTTTCTCAATCTTCTGCTTTCACTTCTTGTTTCTTATCTGTTAGGCTTTCAATACTACTGCTCAAAATTATATTAAATAATGGAAATGATATGCTCTTTTATAATTATAATAAGAAAATGGTGTGCTCTTTTCAAAGAACGGCATAAATACATAATTTTAGTGAAATGGACGAAATAACAATTTTAGTGTAATAAATATGTATCTACACTGCAATTAATTAAAAATAATGATAATTTATATAATTTTTAGGACAAATATGACGTAAGAAAATAACAATGGGTTATAATTAAGTGCAATGAAAAATGTAATGTGTTTTTTAGTAATTTCTTATCGCAATAGCACAGTTTAAGATAACTTTCCTTATAGTTTCTTCTAACCATAAAAAATTTGATGTAAACTAATTTGGTGTGTGTGTATATAGAAATACTATCAATAATGTTTAGATTTATTTAAGTTTGATTAGTTATCTATAAAAAAAAAACTATTTTAGTTCTTAATATTTTAAAAATAAGTAAAAAAAAATATTACCATAATTTAAAATTGACAAGATTAATAATGTAAATATATTAGCATTTAAAAATTATCACAATTTTTAAAAAATATTTTTCCTGTAAAATTCTTTTTAACTATCAATATGATTAAAATTATTTCACTTTTATATTAAATACACACGTAATTATTCATTAATCTGAAGAGAATGTTGCTAAAATAAAACCATTAACTTTAAAATTAGACCTGATTAGTTGTTATTCACTTATTTTTCAGTGCACCACACTTATTTGCCAATACTCGAATCGCTTGGGTTAAAGGAGATTCAAAAGCACTCTTACAGCCCCCAGAACAACGGCTACTTCTCTAATAACTATAGAGAACACCTACTATTCACATTCATATTTATATTCTAACAAGATAAAGTCTAGTAAAATACAAAATCATGCTTTTAAATTGCAAAAAAAAAAAAAAACGAAAACCTTGCAATTTATGCATAAATACAATTGCAGAATCCAGAAGCCATGATTTAAATTAAAAAAAAATAAAAGTTTACAAATTTTATGATGACCTAATTAATTATACTTTTAGTTGTTAAGTTTATTTATGTGGGTCTATATCTTATTTAAAATGACAGGATAGTCTCGTTTTCAAGTTACAATATTTATTTGAGTCTTTTCTATTAATATTATTTAATTGAGTAACGAAATCAATAACAGATGCCATGTAGACAAATGAATATTAAAAATAATCTATAATAACAATAAAGTGTAACTTGTGAATGGAAATGAAATCCTTTATGTCACGTTAGATCAATAACCATGTATTGATAATACAAATAACTGTCAACATCAATTAGAAGATGACATAATTTTATTACTTTTAATTTCATAATCAATATAAGTCCGATAGCACCAAGCTATGATCGTGAATGCCATCCATTGTCACTGGCGAGGTTGATGCTAAGAAATTAAAAAAGCTGAATAACAAAATTCAATCTGTGGTCGGATATTTAAATTTAAAATAAGAGTGTAGCCCAGCACCTTCATAGTTTGTTGAAGCAGGGATGAAACTTTCATAAATATAAAAGAGATTTACAAAACATGCTTGAATAAAAAGAAGTAAACTAGAATGGAAGAATGTGAGCCAATTTAGCACCCTGAATTTTGATTTTAAAAATAAAAAATTCACACTTGATTCATGTTTGACCCTAAAAAGCTTAAACTCAGACACTTGGCTTTTTCTTTCTTGGTTTCTTACCCAAATAGAAAGGTAGAGTGGACACCACAATGTCTGTCCTCCAGAGAGCAAAGTATCCCACAAAGATTTTCCACCCTTTTTACACCACTTGTCCTTTTCACTCCACTCCCTAACCTTCTTTGTCTAATCCTCAAAAGTAAAGCTGCTATACTACTACTACTACTATCTGCCCTTTTCTTTCCTTTTCTTTTCTTTTCGTTTTTAGTTTTTTCCCTTCCTCCTGCTTTATATCGGTTTTTCCCTGCAACAAATCAAACCATTCGCATCAGATACAACCAGGATTTTGCAATTTCAAATGATCAAGTTCTTTACTCTTCAAGATTTAGACAGGGTGAAAACAATCATATTGCTTGGGATTTCAATTTCGTAGAATCCCATTGGCCATCGGGGTTGGCAAACATAATCATTCGAGAGTTTGAAAGGAAAAAAAGGAATACGTTTGGATTTTGGAGCATCTATTGAACATTCTCCCTTTATAGGGGACATGCGAGCAGTGACCGAATAGTGAATACCTTTTGTTCAGTTATTTTCCTTTTTTAAAAGAAAATATGTTCAAGTGCTCATGCCTGCTAATGTTGTCTCCATTTCATTGCTCCCTTAATAGTCATACTTCCCCGAATCTAGCAAACCAACCAATTTCTCTCTGACTGCCCAAATCTTCTTTATTTGGTCAAAATTATGTAATAAAGTTAATTTCCCATATGAGTCCCAGAAACATACTTATGAAAAGAGCCCCTGCTCCATTAAAGTATGAAAATTGGTTTCTATGAAATCTCACAGAAAATTAAGTGGTTTGAATAATACAGTGGTTGGTAATTTACAAAAATGTGTTTCCATGGCATAGAAAACTACCATCTTTTGTTGGCAAAGATATATAATATAGGGATAGAAGGAGGAAACAAGAAACGACAAACAACAGGAAAAAAGGGAACCTACTTAATTAGGGTATGACCTACAACTAGTGAATATCAGAACTTCAATCAAATGACCTCAATGCCCTCTCTGCAAGCAGTTAATTAGTTAAGAATCTCCCTACTTAATTTGATTCACCATGAAGCGGAAGGTTAATAGTCAACCACCCCACCCAACCGCCCTTTGGCATGATGACATGAGAAGCACCTTTTCAGGACTACGGAAATACTTTTAAGGGTGTCCCTCCATCATCTCATTCTTTATGATCAAAATACCCTATTAACATCTTCCAAGTTCCCATCCTGCTTTTCCCCTTTTGAAACAAATTCACCACAATGCCCTTTCCCAATACTAACAACAACTGTCGGTGGCCCGACATCACCTGTGTTCTTTCATCTTCCTTCTATACGACATATTTCCTGTTATAAGATTTCATAATATATACTGAGCTAATAAGGACACAACGCCGATACAGAAGCTGACAAATTCAGCACCTGTTCTTGATAATGTTAGTCAATGAAATTCAATTGGGGTTGTTAGGATGAACCCGTGTCATATATACTTCACTACAAGACATCCACAAGTAGGTCATCATCCTCCCCCACCAATTAATTAACTTTACAAATACTATGTTCAACACTTCACCCACCACCAGGGGAGGGTTCATTCGGTAAACAAGCTTTCAAGTACCTAACAAAATGACTGAACAGGAAAAACAACTCAACAACGCTATTCTGTCATACCATCGACATAAATGCTTGTGTGATTTGATTAAATGGAGCCATTAAAAAATGGGATTAGTCGGACAATGCAATGTCGGGTATGTTTGAAAGGATGTCTATAAATTATTGAGGTAAACATTTGGTAATTACCTTTTTCTTTAGGTTGATTGTTTCAAGTGTTGGCCATGGCCTAAGTCGGTTTTGGGGTAGCTTGCTTGAAAGCAACAGTGGGAGCTATTCTGCAGCTCCTCCTCTGATGCTCCTGGACAAGTTCTCCGGCAAACCAGTCAAGTTTCTCGAAGTTACTCTGCTCCCCAATTCTCTTTCCTCCAAACAGCACTGACTCTACATTCTCCTGCTTCAACATCTCCTCTGCTATTCCAACCAGCATCTTTACGTTGCCGGGACTTGAATCTGTATCCACATTGGGTCCACAACGCCCCATGCTCGACCCATTTGCCTGTCACATAACAATCCCTCAGAACATCCATCGTGTAAAACTCAAATATACCCTGCTAAGTATCACATTCATTCATCTCTACATCATGCACGCTGTCAGTAAGATTTCAATGCCCCCGCCACCATCACACACTCAAATGACCATAAAGACCAAATTAAATGACATAAAACACACATAAATTCAAATTAAAATAAAAGCTTTTGGTAATCACAGTCCCAACCAATATGGAATAGGCTTTTATTAATAGTTATAACTAAAATTAAAGAGGTTTTCTAATTCACACGACACGGCTCTATTTAAGGAAGAGTCTGAATTGGGCATTCCTTCAATGAATCCAACTGACAATACCAACTTGTTTGTGAATGTGTATGTGTATCCATTTCATGACCAAATCCAAGTTGCTAAAGAATGGGAAGGTTTCCTTAACATGGAAACACAGATAAAAATGCACAAAAAGCACAACATTAATTAACACCCATCCATCAATAGATATCCCATAACAAGTCCAAATCCAGCTATGCTATCCCATGCATACTCATCAACTTGCTACATCCAGACAACACACAACAGATCCCCTACGGAAACCCCACACCCCCTACCCTCCGGCTGGTGTGAAATTGACTCCATTTAATACCCCCTTGACGTTTACGGACTTCACAAACTCAACCAGTACCGGAAAAGAGAAAATAAAATTGACACCCATTAACAGTTTCAATTTCCATTTCTTCAAATTATTCAAAGCCTAATTGTGACATTCTGACAATTCACAATTTGACTAAGCACAAAATTTAATAACTGACCCCACCAAAAAAAATTAAAAATTTTAAAAAATACCTGAATGCGGACGTAATTGGTGCTGCGGCTATGACCAAAGGCCATGGCGACGGCCTGGTCGACCAGGTCCGATGAGCCATCGCCGGAAATGCGGGCCATGGGCCGGGCCCAGTCCTTGGCCTTCCAGCGTTTGACGCGGTCAAAGTCGTAACTCACCTCCAAGAGTTGACCCGTTCCGAGGGACAGAACCAGAAGGTCCTCCACGCCTCGCACGAACGGAAACTCTTGCTTGTTGTGCAGCACGTGCGTGATTGCGGCGCCGGTTGGGTTACTCATCGCCAACCCTCCGTCCACCGCCACGCACTTTGTCTGACCGTCCACGGAACGCATCTGAACCGGTTCAAACAAACCCGGTTCGGCCGAAGTCGCTCGACACACCTCCCACAACCGGAAATCGAAGCTATCCGTTTCCAACGCGTCCGCACGCGAGAACAAAAACGGCGCCGTACTCGATAAGTCGTAGCACGGAATCAGTACCGGTTTTATCGTGTCCTTCAGCGTCAAACTCCCACCCTTCTCCGCCGTGAACGCTTCTTTCACAGCCTTCTCCAAACCGGCCGTCGCCGCCGCCACCGAACCGGACCCGCCGGAAAGCAGCCTCTTCATGAACCCCCCGCCGCCGCTGCCCGTGCGGTAGAACTTGCTTCCTTTCTCCGCGAGAAACCGCCAGGTGTCTTCCGCGGCGAAAATCGGCCGCCGGTGGTCCTTCGTTGCGAAGAGCATCGCCGTGAAGATGCCACCTACGCCGGCCCCGGCAGCAACGTCGAAGTAGTCAGCGATGGTGGCGTTCTGGTCGCCGGATTTCTTCTTGAGCGCTGATTCCAGGTAGGCGAGGGCTTTCCCGGCGAGAATCCCGCGCATGCCGCCGCCGTCGATGGCGAGAATGCATATCTTGCCGCGCTGGTTCTTGACGGAGGAGACGCCGTCCACAGCGGTGACGTTAAGCGGGGTCTCAGACTCCGGCTTGGGAGGTATTTGTTTGGGGAACCAGAGCTTGGGATCGTCGTAGCCGAAGAGGAACTTGCTCTCGAGAATGGAGAAGATTTCGTAGCTTAGCTTATCCGTCTCAATGCTCGGTTCTAGCATTTCAAGTTCATTAGCGCAGTCCATTTTTCCCTCTTCGTTTTCCTTCAAAATTTCACAGCAATTTTTTTACGAAACAACGCAAAGCTTTTTCTTTTGTTTTCTCTTTCAACCCAACAGAAGGAGGTTCGCCGGCATGGTGTTTAAAACATCTTGCGCGTCTATTGCATGCAATTTAATGTGCGCGTCGAAAAAAATTGACCTGCGAAGGCTGTAAAAAAGAAATAGAGGAAAAAAATGAAATTTATTTTATAAGAGGGGGTTTTGGGCGTTGAAGATTGGAATTAGAATTAGAACATTCCAAAACACATACCTCATTTGACAAGAATGCTCAACCAACCAAGATGGCAATCCGAAAACAACATTCTGATTTCGCAATCGGTCTTCTGGTGTTCGTTCTCGAATGACCCGAAACGCAAATTATATTATTTGTCTGAGAAGTAAAAACTGCAACACTGGCTATGAGTGAAAAACCGAAACCGAAACTGAAAGTGGAAGTGAGAGTAATGATTCGGTGGTACAAAAAGTAAGGGTTTGGAGGGGGTTGTTCTTTCTTAGTTTATGAGGAGCAGGTGCAGTAGGGTGTGCGTATCTCTGGGTTTCTTTTGCCGAAAGTAGCTAAGCTAGCTCCAATATGTAAACACGAAATAGAAGCAACAAACCATCCAACCAACAAGCACCGAACAAAAACCACAAAATGCCAAATCACCACAGCTGCACCACCATATCTATATCTATATCTGTATACTCCCCCCACATATATATACCCCTTCCTTCTTTTACTTTTTTATTCTTTTACCACTATACCTATTCACTGTTCGCCAGCCTTCCGCAGTTTAGCCTTTCTGATCGTGCAAAAAAACAAATGCAAATAATAAGGAACGAGAAAGAGAGAGAGAGGTGTTTGTGGCCTCCTCAATTCAACTACAGAGAATTAGAGAAGTGGGACAGGTGGTGGGTCCCACGAAGGAATTGTGTTGGAGCAATTGAGCGTCGTCACCAATGAGCCACCGACACTTGTACACCGTCAATCTTGGTGCTCGCCATCCATGGCTCAGATTGCACCACCACTATTGCTCCGTGATCAACGTTACAATTCCCCCCAATTTCTAACGTCTACACTTCACCTTCATTCTGCACTTTCTTATTAATTAAAAACTTAATCATGCATTATCTACACACAATGTACTCAACTAAATTTTAATTAAATTTTGCGTTAAACTACTGAGGGATAGGGTTAACTGTCCTGGGGGCCTTGCCCTTGCGAAGGGATTGTGGGGACCACTTGGGTTTGTTTTGGGCATACAGGAGAGGAGAGGAAGGACAATGGACCAAAGACAGCAGGGACAGGGGGACAGTTTCTGGTCATCAGGTGCAAAAATTGCACTACTACCAACAAATAAATCAAAAACATTTTATTTTCTTATTCTCAATTATCTTATGCCATCTCTTTAATCTTATCTTACACATATTCCCTTATTTACCTCCAATTTCATATCCATTCATTACTAAACTCAATTAAACTATTCTTATATCTACTGTAATTATTTTATGTTTTTCAAAAATTTTAATAAACTTCAAATAATAATAAAAGAGTATGTATGTGAGTGTATTCTTAGCGTGTACTTTGATTAATATATTTCCCATATATTGCAAACGTGACTACAAGAATTTATTCTATTTTAGTTAAATAAAGTTTCTTTTAGTTAGATATATTTTCAACGTTAATCAAACACAACTTTAATATTTCTCATCATCTCGTATTAGTAACGCCTTATCTAATTTATATATTGAAAAGAAAATTCGTTAAACATAAAGTAAGAGTTGAAGTTCTTTATTTTTAGTAACTTTTAAATATTTTAAAATAATTAATATTTCTTGTTAACATTTTTTTAATCTAACGGTCGTACCACAAATGAGGATGAAAAATATATTGTCTTTTTATCAAATATATCACTGTTTTGCATTAAGGACTTTATTGAAGACTCTCTTGCATCTTCTGAACTATAAAAAAAAAAAATATAAAGTTTAATTCATGGCATCTCCCTAAAATCCACTCGGACTCTAATCTTCTAAATCTTAATGTCTTAATCAATCTAAGTATACATGCTTATCAACAAAATAAAATAATCTAAAGTATACATAACTTTCGTGAGAACGAAACTTTAGAGAAATTTCCACTAATTTTAGGAATATATAGTACAATAACACTCGGGATTTATTTTGAAAGCATGCAAAAAGATAAGATGAACTTTACCTTATATGCTACTGGAACCAAAAGTATCAATTAAAGGGAAACCCCAATTACAACCTTGTTATTGGAACTAACAACCTGAAAAAACATTCTTAACTCCCAAATAAAAGAAGAACCCTCGTAATTGGAGAATGCTCAAATTTTCATTAATCATCCCAAAACTCCCTTCTAAATTACCCTAATTTCTATTTTTAACCTCAATGCATTCTAATTACTTAGTCTTGAATTTATTATAATCATAAAGGTGTTATTAGATACTACTTACCATGAGGTTATGGAATTTGCTGATAAACCCATGATAAAAAGAAACGCAATATTTATTTCCTGGAAATCACTAGAAATAAAGGACTGTGGAAAATAAAAGGGTGCATTAAAATTTAGTTATGAAACTCCTAGAAAAATTAAAATTAAAAATAAAATAAGAAATTTGGACTTGTATATTACTCTTTTTCCTTTAGGTCTAATAATAACACCCCACAAGATGGAGCAATTATAAGCCATGAATGCATCTTGGTTATAAGCATCGGGCTCTTTAAATCGTTGTTCTCAAATTTAATTTAAAATATAATCATCAAAATTCAGGAAAATAACTGATTTAAGTGTAAATTTTAACTTATATTGATCTTCTTTTTATTTGATCTTAGTAATTATATTTTGTAAGGCTTCTTTATTCTCTCATTGTTTATTTTTGTCAGATATTTTCAATTTTATGTGTATTTGAATAGAAAAATTTATATTTTGAAAATTTTAAATATATTAAATTTGATTTTTTTTAATTTTAAAATTTTTAAATATACTGACCAAAATTCATTCTAATTTATTAAATTAATCTTATTGTTTGAATAAGGTATTTCAATTATTACTAAATATAAGAATTATTATTTTAATTTTGAAGACTTCGATTAAAAATAACTAGTACAAACTCCAATAAAATAAATCATGTTGGTAATTACCAACAAATAACTCTATAAATATTAGTTAAAAGAATCTTTGACAAATATCAATTAAAAAAATAAAGAAATAATTATTGTGTACATCAATAAATAAATAATCTCGATAATGTTAATAACATTAATTGAAAATATTTAATTATATAACTTAAAAAAACAGTCTCATTGATGTAATAAAAAATCGTAATTAATATTTTCAAAAAAGTAACTTTATAAATATTAATTAAGAATTTTTTTTATTAATATTGATTGATAATTTGTTTAATGTTAACAGAAAAAAAAATTAATGTTAAAATAGCTCTAATCAATGTGATAAGACATAATACTTTATATGGATAAAAAAATTAATATTAATTATAACGACTGAAAAATAATTATGTTATTCTAAAAGAAATTTTCGCCACATAAATCAAACATTAACATTAAATTGAAGACATCCTAACTACAATAATATTCATCTCAACGAAATAAAGTCTGAGTAGAGTTTATAAATTTAAAATAAATACAAAAAATTCAAATTTTGAGATGAGATTTAAAATTAAATTTTAATGTTTGAACTTCTTTCAAAATTATTTATTCAAATAACATATTTTATTGTAATCCATTTTAAATATTTATAAAAACTTATGATATTCTAGAGATTCTCCATTTATACACAATCTTAACTTACTGATTTACCTTTTTATTAGTGTCTTGTGAATATCCACCATATTTTCTACCGTTTTTATCTAGAGGAATAACATTACTACACGTTTCAACCTGTATAAATCCCATCTGATTTGAATGGAGACAAATAAATTGATTTAAAGATGAAAATTGCATATAGATTCCTAAGAAGAAGTGTACAAATATAAAAGCTTTGAATTATTAATCTCTCTGTATTTATTACGATTTGTTAAAACAGTGTAAGTTTAGTTGATTAAAAGCAGGGGAAGAAGAAACAAAAATAATTGACTTCCATTTTTTTTATTGGAAAATAGAAATGTTACTGCATAGTTTTCTGGTCTTTTATATACTTCACATATAAAATTATAAGGTACATTTTTATGGGTATTTTCAGGGCAAAACTTAGACACAGTATTGTATACTGTTAGTATGTATTCTTGAATCAAATTTAGAATCAAGTTTAAAGTTTTATCTTAATAACATGTAATATATTTAATACAAAATAAATTATTAAAATAGACATTTGTTATTACAATGATATTATCATATATTAATATTTTACAAAATTGATAATATAAATTAATATTTTTACAAGAAATACTGTTTATTTTAACACCAGAAAGGTATTAATATTATGTACCACAAAATTGTGTATTGGTATATACTGCATTGTCAATATAAATTACAATGTGTATATTAATTATATTTTTTTACTGAAAAAAATATTGCCTTAAACTGAGTCTGTACTTAATTCATTCTTAAAATTTAATTTATAAGAATAAGATTATATCTAATTTATATAGATCATTTTAATCATATCAATAATAAAAATCACATCTTCAAAAAATTGTATTGATGAAAATTTTTCCAACCTTACATTGTTGTTTTCTTTCAACGTAGATATACCAATTTATTTGAAGTTTGTGATTGATCACAAAAGAAAATATTATTTTCGGAACTTACTTAAAATTACTTTTTTTTACTACGTTTTTTAAAGTAGTTTTTATAACTTAACTCGTAAGTAATTAATTCTTTTAATTAATTATAATTTTTAATCAATGTCTTCATCACCCATTATTTAACTCCTTCTCTCTCTCTCTCTTTTTTTTTTATGTTTAAAGGTGGCTTACGTGTGGATCACCAGTGCAAGTAATGTATAAGATGACATAGAGCATGTTCACAAACAAAAGCAACAGTATAAAATTTGGCGTGCAATGCGTAGCTCAAATGGTTATGACTAATTCAAATCATAATGATTTAAGTTGTCGTCAATATATAACTCGGTATTCGAGCAATATATCTTATGTAACTATTACCTTCTCACCTTTCACCTTATATGATAAAATATTCCGAAGGGATTTAATTGTTATGGGTATGAATTCTCTCAATTAAATTTAACTCGTATTTAATAAGAATATAAAATTTGTAGTGATTCATTTTATCCTTGTACCATCCTCAACATCTCACAATTTCGTTTGATTATCAGACTAGAGTTGTTAGTAAAGAAGGATTGAAGATTGAGATCAACTTGTCATAGCTAACAATAATATAATACTTATCCAAAATTTCTAAAATTATTAAGTCATGTAAACTAATCTCAAGATCAATACTAATTATCATAGGATCATCTTCGAAATTTAGCCTATATTTTAAAGAAATAGGATACAAAATCCTGAATAAGTGTCCAAGACTCTATCTATAGTATTAGACAATTAATACTTTGTATATTAGATTAATTTTTGAGTTAGACGATCTTTTGGGTTAGATGGTTTCTTTGGTTACATAGTTTATTATGTTAGATGTTATGGTTGTTATTTATACATATGGTTTTTTCGCTTTGTATAGTATATATGTTTTTCATTAATATAAGATGTTCTCTTTTATGTTTTGTTTTCCTTTCCCTCTCTTTTTCTAACACGTATCATGAGCTGATTTTTTTTCTCTCATGGCTTTTTCTTCTTTTGCAACATGACACTCTGATTTTTCTCTCCAACCTGCCTTTGTTCTGCATCATTTTACCACACTCACAAATTTAAGTTGGATGACAATAATTTTTTGATATGGAAACAACAAGTTATTACAACAGTTTGAGGTCTCAAACTCTTTCAATTTTTTGATGTTTCCCTAATGTTCCACCTTGATATCTTCATTCTCAGGATGAGCAAGCCAATCTTATCAATATTGTGTATATTTTGTATAAGCAACAAAATGAAGTTATTGTTACCTGGTTGCTTACATCTATAACGTGACCAATTTTAATCAAGATGGTGGGTTTTGATACTTCAGCACATCTATGACAACGTCTCAACACTTATTTTGTGCCACACATAGGGCTAAGATCAATAAGTTGAAAATGAAACTCGAGACTCTTAAGAAAGATTGATCTTTGACTACGTACCTGCTTGATATTAAGAAAATTGTCGACACTTCTATTGTTTTAAGAGCCCCAATCTCTGCTAATGATCACATCAAATCTAATCTTAATAGTTTACCTGATGATTACGACAATTTCATTACATCTGTTACATCTCGTACTAATCCTTATACGGTAGAGGAGATAAAAACTCTTATTCTTGTTAAAAAAAATGTTTTAAGAATCATAAAATTTCTTATAATAATGTTTTTAAGACCAACATTGTGTTTGCACCATGAAATTTGTCAAGTGAAAACTCTGTGCGATCTCACTATACTATTTGTAAATGATGCTTGAATTTCAAACCTCCCAACACATCAAGATTTTCTCGTTCGCCTGGTTTTTGACCTTCTATTCCGAGTTCGTAGAATTATGCATCCTTATCTTCGTGGTCTCATATTAGACTATACTGTCGAACTTGTAGCAAAGTTGGTCATACGACTCTTCCATGACGGTACATGTATGATCAACAACCATCATTTTAATTTAGTGTTAATCTTTTTCAAATCCCATTTATAGTTCCAATAGAATGAGTCATAAATTCTTTGTACACATTACACAGGAGACGATCTCTGTTTTATATCCTGATAGTGAGGTGTCTCATCATGTAACCAAAAACTCTGTAATTTTCTCAACAAAGAGTGTCTATCACGTATGAGATTTCAACACATTAGTTATGCTAATCTTGTTTTATCGGATTCTAGTATCAAAATCTTTTTACATGATCTAGTGTGTGTTCTTGATATTACTAAAATTCTTATTAGTGTTTTCAAACTTACATATGATAATAATGTTTATTTTAAATTTTATCCTAACACTTATTGTCCCGTGTGGGTCGGGGAGTAAATTTTAAGTTCAAAATAAATTTGGGAGGTGCGAAAAGTAATCTACCTATAATCCAAAATCATGTAATGCGCACCTGATAAGAAAGGTCCAATTAGAAGGCTCAATTCAATTATTGATAAATTTCAACCCACCTAAACTAACACCCTCTATAACCATAATCAATTGTAGACAATTTTGTTAATTTGTTAAGATTTAATATCAGATTATTAATAATAACTAAATTATATTTAAATTCAACAAAAAATACCTCACAATAAAGATATAAATATAGGATGTTGGATATCTTAGTTAAGAAGAATAAAAACTTCACCAACTAAAAGACTTATTACCTTAAACATCAGAATATCCATTGGATTTTGTTTCAATAAACAATTAAAGACTATTAATATGTTTTTTTCATCTTCAAATTTGTCCATAGAGTTTTTTTTTAATAATATATATTTTATTTCTACAAAACCTAATATATAAAGTTTGACATGCTAAACTTATTGTAACTGTAAAGTTCTTACTCAAATTTAAAACATGGCATAAATACAATTTTGTAGTTTATTTATACAAGTTCTTAGTTTTTTAAAATTAGATTAAGTTTTTTAAATGTAAAATTAATACTTTTAGTATTTGTAATTTGAAGAATGGTATTCTTTGTTAAAAGCTTTGTTGTTATGACTAACCACTACAAGTCGCTTATACCGCAATCTATTTTGATTTTATGTTCTTTTTATTAAATATCTAACCACGTGTTTATTTTTTTAATATTCATTTTGTCAAATGTTTATGTATAAGACATTTATGTCGAACAAGTTACTGTTTTGCAAATTATAAGAACTAAAAAAGATCAACTTTTAAATTTCAATATGAAAACGGGCTAGAACAGTATCACTTATTTTACTATAATAATATTTTGAAAGTTGAATTGTGAAATTAGATTATCCTGGGCCTTATTTGCTATTTTATATATTAGCATTTTATTAGGAAAATTTTATTATGATTAAATTTGTTAAATTATATATATATATATATATATATATATATATATATATATATATATATATATTTAATGTCGACCGAATCAACATATTAATCAATGACCCAATAATTCAATCCTTTAACCAGATGAATGAAAATCCAATTTTCATAACGTCCAAGTTGAATATAAGATTCTCCAAACCTAACCAATCTCTCTATAGCCCCTAGATGAACTTAAATGCGACAAGACTTTCCAGACATTCTTTTATATTATTATTATGGTTATTGTTTTTATCAATAAAAGGCACTTTTCATAATAATTGAAAGTGTGTGAATTTCGTGTTCATTTAAAGAAAAATCAAGGAAGAATTTCGAAAGACTTTAATTTATGTCATTAGTTCTCCTTTCTTTCAATTATATATCGGTATATCAATTTGTACGGTATTACTTTTACTTTTGTATTATATATTGCTGATTTTACATTATATTATATTATATGTTATCTGTGTATGGTTTGGCTTTGTGTGATGACTTAGATGGGAATAATATAGTTGCCTAATTGTGATTGCAGAGTCCATTACTAAGACAAAGTCCACAGTGGCAAACACGCTCCACTAATTGAAGTTTGGTCATTAACCACAGAGATGAAATAGCCAAACACAAAGACTTTGATAAATCAAAATCAGCTTCTTAAGGAGGGAAACACAACATCAAGATGGGATTAGTGGAGTTATAAGTCAATTGTGACTTAAATGGAGAAGCAAGTTGGGTTTGAATAGATTGAAAGACATTTGAATGACCACTCACAATCTCAGCTTTCTGCTTTCTTCTCCCAGCTATAATAAACCACTCCTTTAACTTTTACAATGTCATTTGGACATTCATGTCAATCTACATATTCTTATAAATCATAATACACTTTTTTTTTTTTTTTTTTTTTTTTTTTTTTTTGTCTTGGTTCTTGTCATCTACCAAGTCTTTGCATGCCTGTCTGCCATGCCAGGGCATCTCTTCAACAATCAACCATTCACTCCATTTTCTCAAATGTTAAAAATCCTCATTTGTTTTCTCTTTTTACATGGGTTGAAATCAACTCCAGCTTTCTATAGTACATTTTTTTTTTTTGAGAATATAATAAATGCCTTCCACAACTTCTTTTTACTCCTACTCCAATTATTTCCTTCAAAATTTTCACCTTCAATTGTATTTTGAGTTCGCCATTTACCATATTAATGTTGTTATGAGTTTTGATAAACAAAATAAATTATACTAGCAACAATGAACAAAAAAAAGTACTATTGATTTGGTTAATGCAATAATTTGTTATCAAATAGCAATATAAAATTATTTTACAACATTCGTCCATAAACTATTTTCTCTAATATTGTAACTACACATATTATCAACTGTTATTTCATAATATTGTTTAGTAAATTCGTACGAAAAGATTTTTACCATGTACATAAATACGTAACATCAATCAACTAATTGTATCAACAGCTTATTTTTAATGGAAAATTGAAATCTTTCCTTTTTATTTATTGACAAAGTTTAAAACTGAAATTTTATTTAATATATTCAAACATAATTTATTTTTATTTGTACACCAAAAGTTTTATTTTAGTTGGACAAACATTATGCTGTGAAATTAGTAACTTTCCACTAATGTTAATAATAAAATTATATCTATCATTAAACTTTAGTGACTAGAAGGAAGATTTGTTGTGATCTCTACACCTTGGTGGTCCTTTTTTCCCATTAATCTCCTAAACTCTTACCCATTCTCGTATGTCCATTTGTTACCACTCCATTAATTTTTCTCTATAAATAGCCTAAGAAATCCTCACTCAGACAGTGACTTCTTTTACTTTCTTTCTCTGCTAATTAACATGCATCCAATACTACCCTTTTGCCAACCACTCTCCATTTTTATTTCGTACGTAATTTCCTTTGCAAATAACACCAACATTAATTAAAGCTCGCGTGCCTCCTCTTTACCTTTTCAAAATATTTGTGATTCACACGTGGCTACGTTTCTCTAGTTTTTGTACGATTAAAAGCCTTTGGTCAAATTTGAACTTCAAAGAATCAAAGTCAAGCAAAACAAATGGATAAGTATTCTTGGTAACCTAATCAAGAATTACAAATTGTTGGCTAGAACACTACATTTGTTTCGTACACGTAGGTTCTTTCGAATTACAAAAGGAAAAACAGAAAATGTTTGCGTGGTGCTCTACGATAGAAGCATGACAAAAGTGGCCTTTGCCAGGCCGTTGGAAAGGGACTTCGTGGGCTCAAAACTTTTGCAGGCCTTTTAGGAAGTGTGGATCCATGTAGGTTGCTCCACGAATTCATGTACGGATCAGATGTTATTTAATGATTGATGTTACTTTATTGACCCCTAAAAATGATGTCACTTGAACCTATTTCATTTGCATTTTGCTTCTACCAAACAAATTTTGTACTTTTCACAAACCTTTTGCGACTTCGCCTAAAAAATGGAACCAACATCTACCGACACATGTTTGATCACACGTTATCGACGTGGTTTTATTCTCCTATATTTTGTAATGTTAGTGGGTACGACTTCAACATCCTTCAGTAAATTATCGTACCTGTACCATGTTTTCGGACACAGTGAATATATGCAGTTAAGGCATTGCTGAAAAATAAAATAAAATTAACAAGTCAATAAATGTGTTCACTATAAAATTCAACAACACAACCCTGCTACTACGGTTATAATTCAAAAAGACTGTTGGTGCGAAATTAAGGGAGTTAGTTATAATATAAATTGATGTAATGTAAGAAAACTTTATTATAGTTCCAGAGAAGTCTTATGTATCTTATCTCTTTCTTATTAGTTTTAAGGTTTCTAAAGTTTTTCTGTTGATAGGATCTTGGTCAGAGCCTTAGGGTAGTACTATTTATTCTTGACGAATATCAAATATCATATCAAACACAGTAATAAAAGAATAAGAATGGTAATACCATTAACGATAACACTATAAACATTTATTTGCGTGAGTCTTTGAGAATGAGCCTCGCATTCTTAATATTTATTTAATCGTTGTTAAGGCATGTGTGTAAATTGTACATGTTTATCATTATTAAGACATGATGTCTAGATGTTTTCAATATTATCTAATAGTTCTCCATCTTATCTAGTGTACTAGTACTTTTATCTTATTTGATATTTTTTTCACAAGTTTACGTTTTTTGGTTTCACAATATAAATTATCTCGATTTATCATGGCCTACTATGTATGTACATATTATACATATTTTGGTTTCATAATATATTAACCTAAACCTTCTAGAATTCTACATATGTAATTTATTTTATTATTATACTTTTTAACTAATATTTTCTAAGATTACATTTACATATTTTTTTTTATTATTATTACAATAACTTCTCCTGAAATAGTATAAAAAAGTAAAATATTGTAAACAAAATAAAATAATGCAAAAAAAAACTTCTTGAAAAAATAGAAAATTTATGTAAAATTAAAGAAAAGTTATATATGAAAAAAATTTAAGAGTGTAATTTATTTTACATATTATTACATAAAAAATATTACACATACTTAGGTGATAGATTTACTATTTGTTTTTATCCCAATTCGAGTAACTTTACTTTTTTATGAGTTGGAGTCAACTATAAGTGATTAAAGAATCAAATGTGAATGTGAATAGGTGTTGAAGTATAGTAAAAATGAGTGAAAGGTTAAATGAAAGAGTAAGTACTTAGAGTGGTATTTATAGAGTGTGTTAAGCTTAAGTTAAACAATTAATTGCACGACCTTAAAATCAAAACATTTAACTCAGCGATAGTTACTAAGTTATATACATATGCATGTCTATTTGAGTTTATTATCCTCATGTTTCAGACATAAATTATTAATTCCAAATCTATCGGGTAGTATTTCATATATATTCTTTTTACATGTATATTATTAGTTTGTTGTATAAATCTTAATATAAATATTGTAATTAGTTTTATGGCATCTAGCAAAAATCAAACTATTTTGTATTTTCTATGTCAATTGTGAATTGTGGTGTTACTCTCTTTCTTTTGTTATTTTCTAATTCAATGTTATATTCTTTAGTTTCTTTTACTTACACGCTTTGATGTTTTCGTTAGACACTCTTCTTTTTGTCCTCATTTCTTCTATTTCACTCGATTATCCTTACAACGTCCATGAGAAAAAAATATTATGTACAGAGTTTGTTTGTATGGAAATAAAAAACGAAAATGTTGAAGAAGATAAGAAGTAAGGAATAGTAGCAAAAACAGAGAATAGGGCTTAGGGTTCGCAAGAACATATAAGTTTCCTCCTCAGTATCTTCCAATCTCTTGTTTCTATTCATAAATGCAAAAGCTATTTTATAAACAGCAGAATACATGAGCATAAAAAAATCCTAAAATCTAGCAGAAAAATAGGAACGAGAAAACTACTTATCCTAGACTAATTCAACCCTTATTTGAAACGGAAAATATCTTAATAAATCCTAAATTCCAGCCACTGACCCTAAATTT
>Ga0209489_103737_pt1 | contig 29137 bp, 10 predicted proteins | sample SiratrowhiteBW_FD_187527 | JGI IMG/M metagenome (GOLD analysis project Ga0209489, IMG submission 187527) | Root nodule microbial communities of legume samples collected from California, USA - Siratro white BW (SPAdes) (version 2) | ecosystem: Host-associated > Plants > Roots > Nodule | place...
ATATATATATATATATATATATATATATATATATATATATATATATATATATATATATATATATATAAACCATTTTTAATTTAACACTAAACTTTAAGAAAACATGATTTTATTGAAAGTTATTAAATGATATGAAAGTTAATAAATTTATATTTATTTAATTGATTTTCTGTGGTGTTTGTAGGTTTGATTAAAATAATTCTATCTTCTTTTTGTACTTACTTCTGCAGACTTCACTGCATTATCATTTTTCAAGCGATTTTTCCATTGACTTGTTTAAGACACAGCATGATACCAGTAGTACCATTATTTGAGCTTCTTCTGTGAAAGTGTCCAAGTCTCTGAACCATGATAACGAAAATTGCTGAATGCTGCAGTGACATGGAAGAAGGGTGAAAATGCAAAGAACAAAAATCCAAAGAGAAAGTTAGAGGCTCCTTGGGCCAAAACACAATTACTACTTAAAAGTCATCAGAAACAAATCCTTTGTTTTTAGATTCTTCCCATAGAATAACAGTACTGTAGCAACAAATTATCAGTAAGAAGAAAAGACACAAGCTAAAAGACAAACAAAGAGGTTAAACAATTTTTGCGTCGTACCAATCAATTCCTTTGACTTTTCTTTGAATGGTACCAAAACCTATATTATCATCAACCACTCAGAACTAATTAGATGACATTAAAAAAAAAAAATAATTAATCACCAACTACAATGTTAGCTTTAATCAGGGTCATGAAAGAAAACCAAGAAATTGAGACTACAGTTTTTCTCTTTCAATTCACCTTACACACAATCATGATGTTTGATTACCTACTAATAAAGTCAATCATATAATAATATAATATAGTATATTGTAGTACTAATGAAGATTGTTGGAACAATAATTAGAAAAGTGGTAGAAAAGAATAATTGTTTAGGTGTGAAATCACCAAGGACTATTTGCTTGGCAAATCTATCATAACAGTCAAAGACATCAAACCTATGCGTGCCCTTTGGAATCATGATTTTCACTGATGCCAACTTTTATCAGTAAAAGTACGAGGTTAATTCCATTTAAATTTCATAGTTAACTAATAAAAAATTGTTAATGTTATTTTTAATGGTGTGTTGGCTTATATGTCAATTTGTCCCACTTGAAAATATAAATATCCCCATACTACATATGAAGCATCAACTATCTATTATTTATCAAGTAATAAATATGAAAGAGTAATTAGGTAATTGCATGGAAAAGAGTTTATTTATCCACCATTAATATTTTTTCCTACAATTAAATTTATCTATTGCAAAAATATAAAACAATGCACCAGACCAAATCTATGGATTTAATTTTATAAATGGGTAATGATTTATAAGTTATATTTCAAAATGTTTAATAATTTTTTCTATTAATTCCTAATAACTCAAAATTAATCTACCCAGTTTTTTTTTTTCATTTTTTAAATCCTTTTCCAATTACAATTTTTTCAAAGATATTTTTAATTTTTTTTACAAAATTTATTTTTGAATTTTTTTTGAAAAATATATATATATACAATTTCAAAAATTTATTTCTTATGTTTTTTTTCAAAAAATATTATTTTTATAAATGGATTTGATATTCATCCGTAAAAATTGTTAATGAAAAAATTATATTGAATTTTAGTACATGGATCCGAATTTTAATTAAATTTTTAATAAATCAAAGTAAGTTAATTGTTTTTTTTTATCTCATCCATTATAGTTTTTAAAATAAATTTGACCTATTATTATTTTTTTCAATAGTACTACCCTACACCAGTCATGTGCATGAAATTAAGATTTGATAGATGTTGGTTTAGAAGAAAGATCAGCATGAGTGTGTGTGTGTGTTTCCCTCCTCTTTGTTTGCAATATTCCCTGACCCCAAATCTCAGATCACAGCTAAGAAATGAGTCAGGTATTGAAGGTTTTCTTTTGATAAAGAAAGGAGACACAAAATGGTGGCTGTGAGGCAAAGGCAAGGTTGTTATCAAATTCCACTTATTGCATTGAAGAAAGCCATGAGGAATAATAATAAGCATTCCATAGCTTAGCCTCTCATAGTACCAATATGAGCCTTACTGTGGGGACCCTTCCTTCATTTTGTTGTCCATGTTTAGATCAATGTTATGTTATGGATAGTGCTATAATTTATGTACACCTGTTTTGTTATACATGCATTCTTATGACTTATGCATGTAAGTATTCTAAACTATACAAATTTCTATAGAGAAAAAAATAAAGTTATATTTCATTTTGTTTTGCATAATAAAGTAAGTAATTCAACTAATATAAAAGATTGTGAAAAAAGTACATATTAATAATTGGTTTTGAATGTAGGTGTAGGAAATCCCACCTGTTTAGAGAAAAAAGGTTTTTAATAGTTTATAACTCCTGACAAACTTAACTTTATAAAATGATTTTATAAAATTAAATTAAATTTAAAATTTATTTTTAATATGATATCAAAATTTATTCTAACAAAATTGTTGATCAATCCGTTACTAGACTATTATCGAATCACTTTACGTATAAATTAAAAAATTTTAATATAATATAAATATATTAAAAATCTCACATCACCTAAAAAAATATTTTTTAATAATTTATAAATAAAAAACAAACTTTTTCTTACAAACTAATTTTATAAAATTAAATTAGATTTAACGATAATTTTTGAATTGTATAAGTTAAAAAGCTTTGGATTTCGTTAGTTACACACATCTGTTGAGCACAGAAAGGATACACAAAGAACCATATATAGCTGCTGTTTTCGCAGAGATTTTTCAAGTCCTGAGTTACAAGACTAGGCCTAGGTAAGTAGGCATAGAAAACCTCAATAACACCCGTGAATCTTTACTCTGGAAAAGTCTGCATTGTCAGCATCTGAACATGCTTTGTTTCACCACAATTCACTTCACAATAATTTGAGTGATAGATTTTAACTGTAAGATAATTTGTGGTAATTATAAAGAGTAACAGTCTTCTAAACAAGGGCTTAGAAGCTGGTGGTGAATAGGAACTTAAAACATGTTTTACTTCAATAGTGCATTCTTTGAAATTATCAGATCTGGTTTATTACATTTGAAAGTCATGTCAGTTTCCTTCTGAACTTTGTAAGAACTGTCATAAGTGTAGTAAATGATCTGTTCTTTGAAAGTGAAAAAAAGTCATTTTCTTAGTTCAGTTGAATATTTAATGCAAGGGACAAGAATAACTTTTTCATATTTCAACAGATGATCTATCAATAATCTTGCAAATTTGCTACCAATTACTACTAATTATGTTTGTTTCATAGGTCCATTAATTTGTTACTTTCCTAATAAATTAGTTAATAACTAATAAGTTTTCAAAAGTTGAAAAAATATATTAGTTAAATATTATTATCCGCGTAAAATTGAAAATATTGATTGAAATTCGTAATGTGAAAATTTTAAGATTCATCGTACCATATGGAGCACTTTAATTGAAAAAAAAATTATGAAACAATATTATTTATTTATTTTTCTCTTATATATAATTTATTACATGTGGTAATAATATAAAATAATATAACAAAAAATCATCTCTAAATTTTTATATATACATGCCATATCTCTCTATTATATGAAGAATGAGTTTAAGAGTGGAAGGTGTTATTGAAATATTGGAACTTTAGCTCTACAAATTATTCTCAGTGGTAGAAAATTTATAGAATTGGATCATGGCTTCCAATTGAAGATTAAAACCTAAATTAAATTACTTGATTTGTAACTTCTCTCTCTCTCTCCCTCTCTCTCTCCCTCTCTCTCTCTCAAATTTATAGTAAAAGATCAAGACATATACTAGTATAATAAGATCTGACTTTTAAATTAAATATAAAAATGCAAATGTGAATGTTCATATATGTCCGTCCCGTATTTATCTTTATTTTAAATTATTAAAATATTTTTAATTTATTTTTAATTTATTTTTAATTTATTTTGAAATATATGTAATTATAATTTTTAATTTTTTACATTAAAAAAATGTTTGACATTAAATTCTTAATAATACAATGTCTTTTTACTGTGAGTATTTTTTTTATATTTTTAAAATACATCTTTGAGTAGCTGGATGGATATAAATGTACCTACCATTCAAGAAGATGGAGATAAATACAAATTTTATACTCATGAGATATGGAAGAGAAGAATGAATATTTACTTTCATATTAGAACAAGAAATGAGTATAGTCAGCACCCCGATCCAAAAAAAGCCCAGTCCGCCCGATTCATTCGATGATTTGGGCCCAGCTCGATGAATAATAAGTCTTTCATTCTTTTAAAAAAAAAACATAGAGAAAGATTTCAACTCATTCCATCATTTTTATTTTATGTTATAGGTATATATATATATATATATACTTAAAAGTCTTAAAAAACAATTCTCATTTATTAAGAAAATAAATATTTAATATTTAAATTGCAATTTTTTGTTTTAAAGTACTAGTTTTTTTGTTTTGTTGGTGAGGAGTGTGTTAGCTATGAATGAAAGACTGTTTCTTCCTGTATCCCTAAGGTGTTTTTGGACACCTCCAAAATTTTAAAAATTTCTCAAACTGTGTTTAAAAAGACCATTATATCCCTTATTATTTAAAAATGAATACAAATTTTTTTTAGAATAGACAAATTGGGAAACCAATTTCAGATTCGAAAATAGCTTTTGAAATTGTCTATTTCAAAAAAGGAGATGTCATTAAAAATATTTTCGAAATAGGTAAATTCGGAAGTTATTTTCGGATTTAGAATTAGTTTCTAGATTTGCCCATTCTGAAGTATGTTTTTCGTAAAAAATAAATTCTGGAAGTCAATTCTAGATTCAAAAATAACTTTTAAAATTATCTATTCCGAAATTGACTATTTAAAAAATTCATTATATTATTAATTATCTTATTATATCATTGTCTATTTTGAAATTTTCTATTCGAAAAGTGAATATATCAAAATAATTATATCATTGTCTATTTAAGAATTCCAAAATAGGCAATAATATAATTCAGGAATAGACAATAATATAATTATTTTGATGTAATTTTATAATAGACAATGATAAAATTATTTTGATATAATTTCAGAATAGACAATCATATAATTATTTTGATATAATTCCAGAATAGACAATCATATAATTATTTTGATATAATTCCAGAATAGGCAATATTATAATTATTTTAATATAATTTCAGAATAGGCACTGATATAATTATTTTGATACCTTCACTTCTAAAATATGTAATTTTAGAATAGGAAATGATATAATGAGATAATTAATTATATAATAATGTTTTTGACAGCTTCAATTTCGAAATAGGCAATTTCAGAAGCTATTTCCGAATCTGGAATTGAATTTCGGAATTATCTATTCCAAAATTTATTTTTTACAAAAAATACTTCTAGAATGGATAAATTCGAAAATTAATTCCAGATCCGGAAATAGCTTACAAATTTGCCTATTTTATAAGTGTTTTTAATGGTACCTCCTTTTCCGAAATAGGTAATTTTGGAAATTATTTTCAGATCTGAGATTGATTTCTAAAATTACCTATCTCGGAAGTTCTTTTATTCGCTTTTAAATAATAAGGGGCACAATGGTCTTTTTAAACGGGATAATTTGGGAAAATTAAAAAACTTGGAGGTGTCCTAAGAAACCTTAGAGGTGCAGGAAGAAACAGACTGAATGTAGCCCACCGCACATAAGAACTATGGGCTAATTTGACCAGTCCAGCATAACAATTGACCCGTGGTATGTGGGTCATATATTATTATATTATTATGTAATAAGTGTTGTAGTAAAGGATATAGTAAAATTATTAAAATTCATTAAATTTTATTAAAATCATTAAATTCTATTAATTAATGTTGAATGTTTGTATTTGGATGGGATGTATGACCATAATTTTTTTTTCTCAGTTTTAATATTATTCTACAATAGCTAGGAGGTTCTAACTTATAGATATACCAATTAAACATTTCTCTTTTCTATTTTTTTAATTTTATTTTTCACTATCTTAGATATTTTTTTCTTAAAGTTTAGGCAACACACCACGAATAAGTTCTTAAGAATAGTGATCACTCATAAAGTCATTATCAACAACAATAAATTAGTAATATGCATAATTGACAAGTGCAGCAAAAAGCTAATAAATTAATTGAAGTAAATTAAAGTAAGCAACTTATATATAAAAAAAAAAAAAAACAATACTTAGTTTAGAAGTAACGAGGATGAACATTGTCCATCTTTAAGCTTTTGAACATTTAATGATGTTGTCAAACCTTGCCTAAACTATTTGACAAAAAGTTTGTATAATTTTTCTTGACTTTTTTTCAATTTTAGCTTCTAAGTAAGTTAATTAACTTTTCCATAGCAAAAAATCCAATGTTTCTAACATCATCCTTAGATCTAAAATTACAGCAAATGTAAACATAAAACTATATTCATCTCAATATTTATCAAATTTATATCATTAATTCAATCATATTTTTAATTAGTTTATCCACCTCTTTCACATTTTCCATTAACAAACATTGAATTTTCCAAATTTGTAAAAAATATAAGTTGGAAGTGGATAATTTGTGGCAAAAATCAAGGTAGTGATATCATAAAAGGGTAACAAGAACCTACAAATTTGTTTTCACATTCTTCTTCCAAAGGGCAACATTTATAAGATTCATCAATCCAGTGCAAGTTTCCAAGAATATGTTAATATTTAAGAAATACTTTTATATTTAAGAATACTTTTATCCATCAAGCAAGTTGTGTTCCATTTTGTGTAGACATTAAGACAGAACCCACATTATGCATCAATATCACTAAACATTCTAAGACATTGTTTGAATTCACCATTATACTCTTTAAACCCCTCACATATTTGATGTTATTTCTATTTTGGTCCAAAGCATCACCGACCACCTTTAATCCTTCTTGAACAATTATCTAAGATTTGTGTACAAGAACAAACATGAAAGAATTCACCACCACATATCAAACCATTTTGTAAAAGAAGTTTGCTTAAAGTATTTTAGAAAACAAAATTAGAAAAAACATTGTCCAAAGTGATAGAAAAAAAACTCTTTCTCTAGTCACTAATCTTGTAAAAAGTCATTGATTTTCTTAAACAAATCAAAATCTGGATAAGAAAGAAGCATATGAAAAAGAGTTGAGAAGCTTACTATTTAACTTCCAATTCAGTTCAACAAAAATAACAGTCAAAGATTTGAAACCTTCAGTATTAGTAGATGTCTATAAATCAGAAGTTAAGCAAATCCTACTAGGAATGGAAGCAAGTAATTCCTCAAGCATTGTCTTTTCTTTCATGTATACTATCATAATATCAGTCAAATAGTATTTTTAGATACCATAATTGCATTAGCACATAAGTAGTTTATCCAACTCCTGAGTTTGGGATACTCAACAAATTTGTAAGGCAAATTGTATCTAATAATTAGATTAATAAACAAATTAGGATGTACAACTTGTATTTGTTTTTTCTTTATGTTTTCCTACATATCTAAAACCATTTGACTCACATTTTCAATTTTGACTTTTTCATATTTCATAACATGACGATTTAAATGAGAAATACCATATTTTCTTCCACCAATAACATATATTCTATTGCAACTATTGTAATTTTCTCTTTATTTCCATCCTTATCCATCCTAATCATGGTAAAATACTTCCAACAATCAGATGTGCTAATCTTGTCCATCTAATTCTTTTTAGGTTAACATTTTTAGATTATTTTTCAATATCATCATTTTCAATTTTATTTTCATAAAAAGACATATTAATACCCACCTCATCCATTCCAATTTTCAAATTAGAATCTACTAATAAGTTACAACTAAATTTATAAATTATTCACGTAGTAATAAAATATGTGACTAAAATAATCAATTATTATTTGGTATAATGTTTATTCATATGTCTCACCTAAAACTAAAGGATAGACTCAGAGGAATTAAACCACGTAATAAACTATTTTTTCATATCCTTACATAATAATAAAATTATATATGTAAATATTTATAATCCTATATGTTGATATATATATATATATATATATATATATATATATATATATATATATATATATATATATATATATATATATTCTGAAGAGGCACGTGTTGTAATAAAAGTTATTTAACTTGCTAAAAGGCGATAAGTTTTTCAATCCACACTCAGTTAAATTTCAGTGATCAAGAAAAAATTAAAAGCAACTACAATTGGAAAAATCTCTCTACTAGAGCTATGAATGACAAAAAACATATTTAGAGTTGCCTTTTTTTTAAGTGAAATACTGAAGTTGGCAAATGTAAGTTCAAGTGTTAATTGTATTATTGAAAAAACGACTGGTGAGTTTCAAATTTCTTAGAATTTAGATTTGAAATAATTTATTCAAATAATCACTACAAAAAAAACAAAAGAATATAGCGTCAGCCAAATACAAATGCTACAGGTCAAAAATCGATATTTATGCAATCGTATAACGTTTGTCATGTGATGGACACTAAAACGATGGAAGCTATTTTCAGGTAGCGTCGCCCAAGCCAATGGATGCAAATTGCGTCAGCCAAAACAAAGCAAAAATGTCCCAAATAACGTGGGTTAGGTCGTCATTAGAATTGTCGTAAGTTGATTATCGGCAATTTTACAAGGATCAGGTCATCGTTAATAGTGTTGTATGTAGTGACGACTTGACCATCGCAAAGACTGATTTAAAAAGTGAATAAGATTAAAAAAATAATGATTAAAAAAAATCACCCAAAACTTGAAAATTAAAAAATTTCCAACAAACAGATATATAATTTGAAATAAATATGTAAATGAAATATAAAGTTCTAACTGTATTAAATTACAATATTTGCTTCAAGATGTTAATACTTAAAATACGGTTCGTTTAAAATTAAAATTAAATACATGAGAATTAAAAAAAGTCTTTCTGTTATCTAGTGAAAACTTATCAAAACAATAGAAACCATTTTAATAAATTATAAAGATAAAGAAAATATGCTATATAAATAAGAATGAGTGTGGTACTTATAAAATTTACATCATATGAGACTCAAGGTCAGGGGAGGGGGTGGTGGTCATTGTCTTCGACACAGTGGTGATGGACTTGGCTCGTACCAATTGAAGCATCACTACATTGACGCTCCATCATCGTGATAAAATAGTAGTTCAAAAACAAAATTCAAGTTCAGATTTAATCCACATCACACATGACAATCAAATATAAACTAGTTCAAAAATTTCAATACATACAACCTAATCAATATAAAATCAAGTTACTTGATGATAGAAAGCAACTAGAGATGTCCACAAAAGGTACCAACTTCCAAAATAGAAAACTGCATTCACAACCGACCACCACGACCGACCGCCACCACCGTCATTGTGAGCAACCATGACAAAAATAAACGTAAAAAGAAAACCAAAACCCCACCCACCGGAACCCATCATCACACAGAAGAAGACCTTACCTTCGTCGAACCTCGAGAAGACATGCCGGAGGCCACCAACACCTTCAATGTCAACCACTTCACCCAACATTAAAGGACCAAATGTAATCAGCGCAAAGTGTAATTTATAAGCAAGGTAACAAACCCCTAACAAGATTTTGAAGAAAATTCATTGTTTTGGTGTTCTTTGAGAAGCTTCATGGATGACAATGACGTAGAGAAAAAATGTAGTGTCGTTTCAGTAAATTCGAAAAATGATTTAGAAAAGGAGGAATCGTAATATTAAAAGAAAGTTGCGTGAGCTAAGCCGTCGCAAAAAACTGACGCTACTTGCATTGGCCCAGGCTGACGCTAACATACTAAATTATTTTTTTTAATTTTTTTTAATTTAGTTCTATTTTATTTACTTACTTATTCATTTTTATTATAATTCATAATTTTTTTAATTCAATTTTCTTATGATTAATAATATTATCATTTAATTATTTTATACTTAACAAAGTTATAATTAAAATTGTCTCATAATTAATATAATGGTAATTAAACTTGAAATTTTTTAATAAGTAAGACAATTTTCTTTTCCAAATTTAATTAAATATATCATGATTGAATAAAACGTGAGGATTACATTTAAATTTTTATTTCATTCCAACATCAATTTTTTTTGTTTTTTAAAACAATTTACTAAATGTCATATAGTAACCAATATTCTACCGTAACCAAATATATTTACATAATCATATGTAATACACATAATATATAATATATATTCAATCAATGAAGTATAATGATCATTTATCATTATTGCATTTTCTTTTTCATTGTCTTCTCAATATTAATTCAACTACTTTGAATCTTTTATAAATTCATTCACAATCCAACAAAATTTTTGCATTTTTAAACAAATCCTTTTTACATAATTTTCTATCTACAAATTTAATTCACTTTAAAATAATTTTTTTCTGTATGAAATTGTTCACTTTCTTGAATGAAGGTATATGTATAAATATAATTTTATTCAAAATTAATGTAATTAAATTATGATCTTATTATATGTGTTGTCAGTATAACACCATCCAATTCATCCAATTAAAATTAATATAGTGAAAATTCAAAAAATATGAAGAGTCTCTTATGTTGATCTCCAAGTTGACTCCTCCTTCCAACCTTATTTTAAATAAAGAGTCTCTTCTACCCACACATATTAAATAAAGGATATGTTATGTTGTCCTAATTAAGACACTTTTGCTATTTCAAATAAGTCTTCTATGTTGTTCTGCATCCATTTCAAAATAAAGAGTCTTTTACGCTCTGCACCCATTTTAAATGAGGAGTCTCTTATATTTTAAATGAAGAGTCTCTTAGGCTGTTCTCGCATTTACTCATTTTTTACCGAGTTTCATTTCAAATTAATTCAAAATAAAACTAAATTAATTTAATTAAGATACCTTTTAACTATCTCTTTCTCTTTCTCTTCTTGCTAAATTTTAAAACTCAATCACGAATCTAAAGTCACTAGAGCATTCCTATAATACTTTATTTTATTTCTCTTATTTATTTATTTTTTGACAAAAATATTATATATAACATACCCATACCATCATAAGTAACTAATATACATACTATATTGCATTTGAACAAATTAAGTATATTTAATATGCTATATATTATATTCACTTATATTTTATGCTTCAATTACTATATTTTATACTTCAACTATCATTCATTTATATTTTACGATTCAACTGTCATTTAATTAAATTTTAAAAGTTATGATCAAATACTTTTTTATTTATTTAATCAAATTAATAAATAATTATAATAACTTTTCATCGCTTATTTATTGGTAAATTTATAAGATATATATTAAGCGCAACAAGTTAACAAATTTTAATAGTCACATAAGGAAAGACTTTATTTTCATTATGATTTGTAGGATGTTTTTTTATGTTTGGTAATTTTCGTAGAAGACACACGGACTAATATACAGTGAGATCTAAAATAAAGTTTTTATTATAATTATTATTATATTATAAGACTGTTTTTCATGAAAATAGAGACTAAGTTTAATTTACATTTTAGCAATATAAAATTTAGATTTTGTTCAAAATTTTCCAATAACGTAAAAAAAAAAAAACATTACATTTAAAGAAGTATATTTTATTAGGTTCCTTGATAATTGAATTTTATTTTTATTTGTTGGCATGAGAACATTATATTAAGGCGGGAAGAAGTGTAAATCACATGGCGGGAACAACCCTAACTTTTTTTTTTTTCATTTTTTTAAAATAATAATTTTAGTTTAGCTTAAAATGCAAGTTTTGATAAACCCGCCATGAGAGTATCGGAATAACCACTTTGTTTGTGCATAACCGAAATGTCCCAGAAGAAGAAAGCTAGGGTTTCTGACGACGAGGAAATGAAAGGGCAGCGTGATGAAATCAGCCTCTACCAGGTACCCTAAATTCACTGTTCTTATTGATCATCGAGCATTACCCTTCGAATTAAACTCTGTGTTGTTAGTGTGAGTGATATTTGACTTTGTTAATTTGATTTGAGTTATTGGTTGCAGGTTCTTGGTGTGGAGAGAACAGCGTCTCAGCAGGAAATAAAGAAGGCTTACTACAAGTTGGCGTTGAGGCTTCATCCTGATAAGAACCCTGGTGATGAGGTCATTTTTAAGCCCAATATACCAATTCTCATGGTTTTTGCTTTTCTCACTGCATTAGTTTTAGGGGTTGACAGTAATTTCTTGTGTTGTTATTGTTGCAGGAAGCTAAAGAAAAATTCCAGCAACTGCAAAAGGTGATCTCCATTCTCGGGGATGAAGAGAAGCGGGCACTATATGATCAAACTGGATGTGTTGATGATGATGTGAGTTAGACTCTGATTTTTGTTTAAGCCCAATTTTTAATTTTATTTTTTTGTGTCGTGTTGCTGATTAATTAGGATCTTAAAGGATAAATTTAGATAATTTTTTTAATTAGAGAATGAATTAGGTTTAAACTTAATAAATTTTTTTTCATAAGTATATATGTTGGTTTTAACTTCTAGGAGGAGCTGAATTTACCCAATTAGGGAATATGCATCTTGGAGGGAAGGGAGAAATAAGGAAGAAAGAGAAAGAAAGTGACCTATGGTAAAAAAATAGAGATTGAGATGTGTGCAAAGTGAGTATAAAAATTGGGGGATGAAATTAGAGCTATCGCTGCAGGGGTAGCACTCAGGATACTTTAGTCACAAGTCCTTAACTACAACTCATTTATTTTATTTTTATTTTTGAAAAATCAGGACCTTGCTGGAGATGCTGTTCGGAATCTTCAAGAGTTCTTCAGAACAATGTACAAGAAGGTATTTGTTTTATTACATGATGGTATGTTTTCTGATACATTGTGGTGTATTATATATATTCATTTTTTTTAAAGGATATATGGTACTTAAAAATGTGGTATAGGTCACTGAAGCTGATATTGAGGAGTTTCAAGCAAACTATAGGGGATCTGACTCCGAGAAAAATGATTTGATTGAGTTGTACAAAAAGTGCAAGGGTAACATGAATCGGTAAGGAAAGCATTGCAAATTTGTGATGCACATGATGAGCGATATTTGAAAAGGTTGAGTTTGATATCAAGACTTAACTCTCTTTGCAGGCTTTTTTGTTCAATGCTTTGTTCAGATCCTAAACTTGATTCACACCGATTCAAGGATATTCTCGATGAGGCTATAGCTGCTGGTAAGGATATTAACAATATTTTGTTAACTAAGGTATTACGTATACATTTGCTCTAGACTTTAAGTTTATCAGTTGGAAAAAGTTTTATTTTGATTGTTAGATTTGTAATGCAAGCAAATAAGAAAATGACATGAACTTACTTCACTAACTTTTAAGCATTAGTATTGTGAATCAGCATACTAAGATGCGATGTCATGACAGAGTCCGTTACATTCTTGGGTTGTGTAACTTTTTCCTTGATGATTTTTTATTTTCTCTTCATATTCTGTAGGAGAACTAAAGGCAAAAAAAGCCTACCAGAAATGGGCTAAGGAAGTATCTGAAACCAAACCGCCCCCAAATCCTTTGAGAAGGAGGGAAAAGTAAGTTGATCAAGCTGGTTTTTGCATTGCCAATGCTATTTATGCTCTAGTTTAAGAATGATCCATTGCTTTCTACAGGTCTAATAAGCAGTCAGAAACAGATCTGTTTGCAATGATAGCACAACGCCAAAATGACAGGAAAGGCCAGTTCGATTCAATGTTCTCATCTCTAGCTTCAAAATATGGTGGAGGTGATATGCCGGAACCCTCTGAAGAGGAGTTTGAGGCTACACGGAGAAAGCTAGAGACTGGTAGATCCTCTAAAAACTCAAAACAATCCAAGCGGAAGTAAAAATAATATAATTAAGTGTATACTGTATAGCAAATTTGTTTGTGACATGATGTTTGCTCCTGTCTTAGTTATCAAATGTTGGTGTATTTAGCAGAACTAAAGGGGTGTTGTTTTCAATTTGTAAGTTTATGTGATTTGGTTCTTATCAAAGCTGAGATGGAACCATTTTATTTCTTTGCTGCGACGGCAAGTGATTGGTATCCGTCTACCAATTCTTATGTATGTTTGATGTTTATTTACTACCGAAGTTGATAAGATTAAAATTGAGTTTCCACTGGTTGTAAGTTTTAGTACAAAGGATTTTTGTAAATTGATGGGAAATCGATGTGTGATTATAATTACTTTCAATCGCAAATTTTACATTGAAATGTGTCATGGTGTATGAAATTGAAAGTAATGGAATGTTTGTGACAATTTCGAACTCTTCAACGCGCCTTACAATTTTCAGCTTGAAAACAAAAGCTGGCAACTGGTTTAGGGCGTTAACAAATTATATTGAAGGTGAAATGGCTGCATTATGTAGGCCTAAAATGAGATGGCCTTTTTGAAATTGGGTGATACCATATTTTGCTATAGAATTTTGTTGTGCTTACTCATTTTTGGTAGCGAATGTAATATGGACATGAATTAAGCCCAGTCTATTAGTCTATTAGGCCCGAAAGGACAACTACGAGGAATTGTGATTCTCAGCACTATATTTTCTCTGTATACATAGTTGTAAAGCACAAACACACCTTGTTTAAAATGGGAATCATCAAACATGTCACGGTTGTTATGTCCTGGTCATTTGTCTACGCCTAGTTCATAGCACACTGTTATTTACCCATTACCTATCCATTGTGCCGTAAGTATCTTGACGATCAAATCAAAAGTTTATAGGTTTTTGAATGAAATTTTTGGATTTGCTGGTCAGTTATAAAAAGCAAGGACAAGGGAATGATTACTGCCGACACTGCATGGTTGCTTTTGCGAGAAAAATGGTAATTGTAGCACATGAGAGAACTGCGGTTGCTGTCCTGATACATACTATACTCCACAAGTAACTGTTATCATTAGTAACTGCTGTCTCTTCTACCAATTTTATTAGCTCCTTACTGTCTCCGACAACTAAAAGAAACATCTCATCGGAGTGAAAGTATTTTAGTTGGAAAGGAAAAGAAAAGAGCAATACTAAGAACAAGGACAATCACTCCTTTACTTTGTTTCATTGATTTATGAAAAGATAAAACTTACACGTATTTTTCCAAAATTTTTAATGTTATTCTTTAATCAAAATTAGCGTTTCAGTTTAGATCATTTCATAATCTTAATAGAGTTTTAAATTACACGTCCTTGCGTCAGCTTCATCTGGATAACAAAAATTTCAATCTTGCGGTTTTCTTTTCGTTTGATGTTTTGGTATTATTATTATTGCCTTGACTTTCTTGTTATACTATGTTGTAAAACCTATATCGTGTGGCAGGCCCTCTACTGTCTACTATAATAATGACATTGCACCTCGATCTTTTACGGCTTGGTTGAACAAACTAATTTGGTTTTGATTTGACCGATTATCACCAAATTAGCAGTTGAAACTTTTTTTTTGTTAGTTCTTAAGCACATTTCTTAGGGCTAAATAAACTGGATTTCCACCTAATTTGTGCAAAATGCAACAAATTGTTGCTGACCTGTCATATTAGCATAAATGAGCACAATCACTATTAGCACTTAATTTAAAACTAATCATATCATTACGTCAAACGTTAAACAACACACAAAAATTCTTGGCCTCTAAGAAAGGTGGAGGCTTTAAATTAAACCACAATTATGCCTTTGGACCAGCCACGGTGGTTGGCCAGCGCACTATACTAGCACAAACCCACCCAACTTTTATTAATTTATTTATTTACTTTTATAGAGTTGGCCCAATTTTGATGATTTTATTTTGGTTTAAATAACTATTTTGTCCATAAATTTGTCTATTTTAGTTAAATTTTCATTAAAAGAATATAAACAAACTTATATAAGAAATTAAGATAAAATCTTCAATTAAAAACTAGTGTAGGTATATTTTTTCTATAGAAAATGTTTGTTTGCCAACTCCACGTGTATTACAACCACATTATAACTGTGATGTAACATTTGTTTGTGACGTGACACTGGGGGCATAAATGATAAATGGCAGTATAGGGGCATAATGGTCTGATTGTTAAATGTTTGCAAAACATGCGTTTGGTATTTGAAAATCAATGGAGGAACCTTTGAGTGCTTCATGTTTGGTTGCAAAATCTTTGAAGGAAAAAGCAAGAACCTTTGTTGGGCTCGACAGCTGTTGGGAGGGGTGGAGGGCGACGGCGACGAGAAGCTATGTGAGGGAAAATCAAAAAAGGGAAGCTGTCCGTGGCTGCGGCACTCAACGGAGGAAATCTGTGGATGACTGTGGCGCTCAAACTAAATGAGATAAAACTCAAACCCTAAATTTTACCCCAATGCCAGCTAGATAAAATTTGCCACGTAAGACATGAGTGGCTACGTCAGTGCCACGTACAGTTGTAACCTGGGTGTAATACCACCTCTGGTTGTGAACCTATAATTACTCTTTTTCTATATATTGCTGGATTAAAGTGCAACTTTCCATTCAAAGTATTCTTGATAATCTGGTATACTCTTCTTTAAAAGATTTTTTTTTTAATCCTTTGTATCATCATTTACCACAATTTTGGACTTCTGCTAGAAAAACTTTGAATAAAAAAAGTCTATAAATCTCCTTACTCATTTTATATTATACTCATTTGAACTTATCACTAAGATGGACCAACTATCTTGATACTATTATAATAGATTCTCTTGTACCTTCTATTGATTATAGTCAATTATTTATTTACTCTTTATGAAGTGTGATTTTCACCCTTAATTTATGAGTTCTTCACGTTAAAACGTGTCTCATGTGCTTATGTTATGTTGTCGTGCTCTATTTTCAATTCTCTGTTACTCCTAGTCAATTTTTGTGAGATGTACTGATTATTATTTTATTACTGAGTTGTTATTTGAGGCCATTCTTACAACACAATCCGCCGTCACTGGATTGAACAAAATCAAGTCTCACATTCTCTTAATTTCAATCCTCCAATTTCCTTTGTTTTTGCTAAATCTTTTTTGAATGTGTTGCAACAGCGAAGCGCAGCATGTGGAATGAAACAAGATCTAGATACCTACCTGCCCATGAAGTTATTCTGCCTCATGACACTTTGGCATCAACTTCTGACCACTCTTCACGTTTTATTATTTACTTTTTGTCGATTTCATGTTGAAAATAAAGTTCAGTGTTATATGAAATATAACTGGTGCATTTCATGGTGTTTAACTGAGGAAAAAATAACTGCAGACTAGTTCAATTCAAACATAAGATTAAGAGCTTAGACAACATTAAAATCAAATCAAAGATGTGGGAATCTTAATTCCTTTATGAGAGGCAACATAAATTAAATACTAGTAACACTACACATAAACAAATAACCACGATAATCATGCATATCAGGAAAAATTTTAATACTCGACAAAATGAATTTTTTCTAATAAAGATTCTCTTGAAAATAACTAAGAACTTAAACCTTATTTAATCCTTTTTCAATTAAGGTACACGGAGTGTGACATCACAACTGCGAGTTGGAACATTCCTTGTTTTGAACGATCTCTTATGAGTCTGCAAACGCAAGCAAGACTTTTCCTTTTTCTTTAGTTTTCCACACCACACCTGCCACCTTTAAGTTCTGTCCTCCAATGCCCTTTAGCCCAACCCCATTTCTTTTGAGTCATTGGGTGGGGTTGTAGCCATGATAATAACCACTACAACTCTTGTGTCAACATTAAAAAACATTTATCAAAGGTTAGTACAATTAGTATATACAAGACTCCTTTTTTGTATCTGTTCAAGTTCTAATTTTGTTTTGATCTATAGACATATTTTTAGTGGTAAAATCTGTTTTGACTCTGGTAAGTTTCATTTCATAAACCCTATATGGATTTGACTAAAAAATTAGTAGAAGTATTGTCCTTGGTATATAGTCTTTTCTTGACCCTGTTGCCCTGTCCCCGTTCTCAATCTACATTTTCTTTTGGGTAAGTTAAAGTCATAACCTTTCAATTTTCTTGGTGGTGATATATTCTACTTTACTTGAGCCTACCCTTTGCTCTTTCTCTCTCTCTTTCTCCAATTCTGTCTTCTGAGGAGGTAGTTTAGTGTCATAATTGTGGAATGTAGCTTTACTCATCTTTCATGTGAAGCCCCTTCATATGGTTGCTACAAGCCATTGAATAGTCCCCAAAATTCATTTCCGTAAGGATACATTTACTTTGCCCAATTAATGCCCTTCAGCCTATTGGGGGGTGTCTTCAATTACAGCACTTGGATGAAAAAAAGGGTAGAAAGGTTTGGTAGTAGAATTCACACTCACACACACTTTGCCATAAAGAATCTTTTCTTTCTCTTTCTTTTTCTTTCCTAAGTTTGTAGCAGCAAATCAGGATCTGCTGCTTCACTGCTTCACTGCTTCTTCACCATTTGTCTTCCACCTTCTGGAATTTTCTATGGAGACAGAGAACGGTGACACCAAGTCCAGAAAGATGGAAGACTATGAAGTGATAGAGCAAATTGGAAGAGGGGCTTTTGGCTCTGCCTTCCTCGTTCTTCACAAGTCCGAGAAAAAGAGGTAAGTCAATGGCACCTTTAACTGCCTCATCTATGGTTACATAAACAGATTGAAGATCCATTTATTTTCCAGTTGGAAAATGGACCACCCCATGAGGAAAAAAGCAACTTTTTTTAACGATTGTTGTGTTTTAATTGTTGGAGTTGAGGCCTGAGAAGTTTGATGGCAGTTAGCTTTTGGGTGTCAATAATTTTCCTACTAAACCGTGGAACATGGACTGTTGGAAAATGGATATTGATTTTTTCAGTTAAATGATGGACAATCCGAGCAAGAAAGTTTGAAAAGTTTTTGGATTTTCCTGTTTTGGATGTTGGTCCTTAATTGTTGGTGATGAAAATCCAGCCTTTCTATTCAGTTCAGTTAGCTTTTCAACTTCAATTGTTACTCATTTCTCATAATTTCATATCCTTGGTAGGTATGTGCTGAAAAAGATTCGGTTGGCCAAACAGACAGAGAAGTTCAAACGTACTGCACACCAAGAGGTTGGTGTAAAAATTCCTTCCACCTGAGGAATCCTAGGTGTCCATCATGCAATTATTTATTTAACTTTTGTTTTAATATGTATTTTTTTCTTTGCATGAATTGGCCCAACTTAACTATTTGTTTGTGCTTTTCAATATTTTATGTTTCCCTTCCGTAATGATTTAGGAATATGCCATTGCTGGCTATGCTTCTTTCATACAGCAAATAAACGTGTCATCTAGTTATTTAGTTAAATCATGAAATTGAATCTTCACTAAACAAAGACAATCACTTTAGTAAACTTAAATTGAATTAATTTTGATTGTTAAAATCTGGTAGGATATGTGCTACTCATTATTGTTGTCTAATGGTTGATCAAACTTCCAGAGAAGATGATGTTTGTTTTGTGAATGTTATTATGCTCACAAAGTGCTCTGAACACCATATGCCATGTCATTTTCATTTTTGAGCCAAATGCCATTGAATATTGATTGTATGTAGATATAAGTGGATATTTTTAATAGTGATCTCATGCCTTTCAATCAATCTTAAAAGGTTGTAGGTGAAGCTGATTTCAAATGATTGTTTTCTTTCTACCAACATAAAAGTGACTCAGTTCCTCTTTCTCTAATAGATGAACCTGATTGCAAAACTGAATAACCCATACATTGTGGAGTACAAAGATGCTTGGGTGGAGAAGGTAGGGATTTTTTCTTTTTCTTAATATTAAAAATTTCAGTCATACGCTTCTATAGAGATGAAAAACTAAGTTTGAATATTTACAAATATATCAGCTCATTCTGATGTAACCACACTTCATGGGCATGTTTCTGATATTTTATATTTTGTAGGAGGATCACATATGCATTATAACTGGCTATTGTGAAGGAGGTGACATGTAAGTAAAGCAATATCTGTTAGTAACACTGGTTCTTTCTTGCATAAATTAAGGATCTGAGCTTATTATTTTTCAATAAATCTCAGGAGAAAAGGAAAAAATTATTAAAAATATACTTTCTAAATGTTAAAACAAAATTATAATCTATTAAACAAGGATAACAAAATGGTTCTCAAAACTCCTAACACATTATTTTAGGTGAAGACCTACTGTAATTGCAATGTGGACATTATAAAAATGGCTATCTTGAATTGGAAACGGAGCTACACAGAACTTTATGCTGAATTTACTCTAAGGAATAATCAAACTGTTATAATGGTTTTTAATTATAAGACAGGATGACAAGTACTGAATTTAAAAACTGATCCTTGACCTAAAAGGTTAAGGTGTTAGAACAGGCCCAGGAACCTCCTTTTGAAACTCTGGTATAAACATCTTTGTGATTAATACATAAGCTGGAGATCTGGAAGGAGTTCTTGTTGATTGATGTTGATTTTTTGCAGTATCCGTAGTATTCTTTCCTTGTAGAAGTTTGATAGACAGATATATTGACTATCTGCATTCTTATTTTTGAGATGAAATACACTTACAGTAATTGGGATTCTGTGGGTCTTGTATTCATACAGCATAGTCTCCTTGCATGCATTTACATAAGAAATACAAAGAGTAATATAAAGTCCTAATCATGGAATTCTACATTCGTTGTGGAGCAGGGCAGATAACATAAAGAAAGCTCGAGGGTCATTTTTTCCCGAGGAGGTAACGAGTACTGTTAATCTGCTCTTCCTTGATAATTCCTCTCATGACTATTCTTTACCCACTCTGAATTGTCAATTTGTCCTGCAGAAAGTCTGCAAATGGCTGACTCAGTTGTTGATAGCTGTGGACTACTTGCACTCTAATCGTGTAATCCACAGAGATCTTAAGGTATTGCATATTCGTTTGCTTATATTGATCAAGAAATCTGTTGTCATGTTTACAATAATGCTACGCCGTGTAATTTCAGTGTTCCAACATATTCCTCACCAAAGACAACAACATTAGGCTCGGTATGTAGTATTGATCCTTGAAAACTCAACTTTTGGCTTTCACAATATGTTATCTGAAGAAATATGTTAATTGCATGAACCATACAGGTGACTTTGGTCTTGCAAAGCGACTTAATGCAGAAGACCTTACTTCCTCGGTATGGGTACATGTGTTATTTTAACTTTCGGTTTGGGAATAACTTGGTTCAGCCAAAAAAGATTAAACTTCTCATATATATGTATATATATTTGCTTTGAACTTCTTATTGCTAAAGATAAATGATACCTAACTTGATTCACATAGTGATACCTGTTTTTTATTTGCATACTTCTTATATCCTGTGTAGGTTGTTGGAACTCCAAATTACATGTGTCCTGAGCTCCTGGCTGATATACCTTATGGTTATAAATCAGATATGTGGTCTCTTGGTAAGGTTCATGGATACCTTCTTCTAATTGACAAAGCCCTATGATAACTAACGTTGTGTAAGAATGATATCTCTTTGTATGTTAAGGTTGCTGCATGTTTGAGATTGCTGGACATCAACCGGCATTTCGTGCTCCAGTAAGAACTCTAACCATCTGCAGGAATTTAGTTTTATCAATGGAAACATAGTCTCTATTCTTCAAAAAATTTTAAACTAGCAAAACAATTAACACATATTGAATGAATAAAACAGGACATGGCTGGACTTATCAATAAAATAAACAGATCCTGCATTTCTCCACTGCCAATTGTTTATTCTTCCACACTGTAAGTACCATCCTCAAACCATTCCCAGTCACACTACTGTCATGATATAATTTTAACCTGTGATTTTGGTGTTCAAGTATTTTCCTCGGTGTTTAGGAAATCCCCCAACCTTTCCCCTTTCTTTCTATTTCTTATATTTAATATAATGATGATAGAGCTGAAAGTTGACAAATATGTGACAGAAAACAACTTATCAAGAGCATGCTCAGGAAAAACCCAGAGCATAGGCCAACCGTGAGTTCAAGTGAACCTATCTTATGTTGATTAACTTGGATGGAATTGTGGATTCTAATGATGTTTCTCTTCATTGACAGGCAGCTGAATTGTTAAGGCATCCACTTTTACAACCTTATGTTCTTCGTTGTCATAATGCATCATCTAATATTCTTCCAGTATATCCCTTAGTTAATTCAAAGGATAAAACAAGAAGATCTAATAAATCCAGTGGTGGCAAGGACAATAAGGACAAAGAAGCAAGCTTTGTAAACCGTTTGGAACGGATTCATCCAATTGAGGGAAATGGAGATATACACGTAAGCAATCTTCCTAATGATGATGTTACAATCTCAACCAGTGCAGAAGACAATATTGACAACAGGATGGCTGATCTTACCAGCTACATAGTGGAATCTTCAACTAGTATTAGTGGCTCAAAAGATGGGTCAACAACATCTGAATCAACTATTTGCAGTGTGTGCAAGGAGGACTTTAAAAGTAGACCTGCAAGGGAAACGGGTAACAACGAAATCTCTTTAAAGGGTGCACAAGAATCTCTGCATGAGGAACAAATATATGCAGCTCAACATTTTCATAAATTAGAAGATGACATTCATGCAGTGACCACAGAAGTTGAAGAGGGTTCTTGCAACGAAGGTTTGGATAATGCTGAAGCACCGAGGGAAGATTCAAACCTTGACATCTCTGGTAAATCAACATTGTCCAGTGCAGGCAGTAGCAGCACTGATAAAGATAAGTCCATCAACGAGGAAAAGCCATCACTAACTGTGAATCCTATTAGGGTTGGACATGATACAGAATCTGGAAACCACTTGAATGTATTTACAGAAGGCTCACATATGAACTGCTTGACTTCTGATTGTAATGATGCACTTCTAGTGAAGGATGATGACACAGCTAACAGACACATTCTCTCCACGCATAAAGATGATAACATGGTGGAGGTTGATCAGACAAGTGGCGTTTCATTGAGTGTAATAACAGAAGTTGATGGTGATGAGACAATCACGACTCCGTTGGATAGTCCCTGCCAGCAAAGAGCTGATGCTCTGGAATCTCTTCTGGAATTATGTGCTCAGCTACTCAAGCAAGAAAAACTTGAAGAGCTTGCTGGGGTTCTGAGACCATTTGGAAAAGAAGCTGTATCATCAAGAGAAACAGCAATATGGCTGGCAAAAAGCCTCATATCTGCCCAAAAATTTAATTCTGAAACCTAGTTACCAGAGGTTCTAATTATAAATTTATACATTATTGTAAGAAAAGTGTAATTCAAATGTCACATGAGTTTGTTCCGTTCGAGATTGTTGCTTGGTTGAAGATTGGAGACACGAAGATAGCTTGCCACATGTTCTTTCTTGGTGTAAGTGGTTATAGTAAATGAATTAAATTATTTTTGTTAGGTTGAATAGTCATTTGTGCTTCTTTTCCAGCAGTGTATGCACCATTGATTGTATAAATTTTTTACTTCCCCTTTTCCTAACTAGAAGGTAACCTGAATTTTAAAGCTTAATGTTTTATTTATTTGGTCTATTTGTTATTCATGACCATATAAACATCACAGGGTCCTCAACACTTGCACTTATCTATCATAAAGCAATTATTCTCTATTCTTCAATCATTTGGACAGTGAAAATGTTACAACCATATAAAAAATGGAGACAAAATTGCTTGTAATAGACTACTTATTAATTGGAAGTATTGGAAATCATAAAAAAAAATATTGTGCGTTATTTTATTCATTTGAGTCGTAAATAATTGTATAGTTTTTAATAAATTTTAATACGGTGTGTAGCTAATACTTTAAAAAATTGAGATCTAAGACCGTTCCTGCAAAATGATTATTTTTTATTTCAAAAAGTATGAACCGGTTTCCATGTTCTGATACTGACAGATGACATAAAATGAGGTTATATTTCTCTCTTCCTGATGAGAAAGAGCTTTGGTTCAGAACAAAATACATTATTTAGTGAAGAAGTAATTCCATTAATTACATTGAACAAACTCTTATTTTTCAAAGATTCTTTTAGCAGTGATTGAAAGTGGTTATATTTTAGGGTGATGAGATATACTTGTTATGAGAAGATAACATGAAGTTATGAAACAAATCAATATTTCATTAACAAATCATCATAATAATACATAATACATATTCATCTGTATCAATTTTCATCATCAATTATTCCTTGTAGCACCCTTAAATAAGGCTTAGTGGAACAAGGCAAAGAAAGACAAGAGCGAGGCACCAACCAAGGAGCCAACAAGGGGCACGGTGGCTCCACTGTCTGGGCCGGGAGCCGGGGCAGGAACCTCGGTGGCAGCCACCACTGCGCTCATGGAGGCGGCGGCAATGAGGACGGCGCAAGTGACCTTCTTCATGTCCATGATGTGTTAAATATGATTTGTTTTAGACCCGCGTGAGTGAAGAGGAAACAGATAAATGTGTTTTGTTTTATTGCCTTAGCTTGCAGGTCTGAGGTACAACGATGGCTCTTGCATGGTATTTAAAAGAACCGGTTTGAGTTATTTTGGGAAAAAGCTTCTTTTAGTTTGTGATGAAATGGTAGTAAGTTGATGTTCTTGCATGGTTTCAGGGCTTTTGGTTGATATACCTCGTACATGTGTTGTATTTGGTTACAAAAGGTTTCTTAACCTCATGTTGTGCTTAGACAAGTTGTAATTAAACTACAATCATACATACGGCTACGCGAAAAATTATATCTTAACAACCTTTCCTACAGAAAACACCACAACTATATATTAATATTTTAAATTAAATAGTACAATTAAAATATTAATACTTTGAAAATGTATTTTGTTTGCTGTCAAAACATTATCACCTTAATTATACAAATTGAGCACTTGCTAAGTATGTTTGTTTTTTAATTGTGTGGTGTTACTCTTCTAGGTTATAATTTTTAGATACAAAGTTATTTTAGATGTGTTAATAAATTATATTATATATTATAAACAGGGACATGTTAAAGCGAGAGATTGACGTTTTCAACCTGCTTTTGTTATCTTAACAACTCGTTTCTTAAATTAAAAGTAAAAAAAAAAAAAAAAAAAAAAAAAAACTCAAAGAATGATATACTAAATATAACCATTTTATTATGAGTAATTCATTGAAACTCATCCCTCTCTGTGTTTTTTTTTTTATATATATATTCACTCTACAACTCAAAAAATTATTTTTACTAGATTATAATATTTTATTACAGAAAAGCAAATGTAAGGTGAATGTATTAATAACAGTGGTGTCGAAGAATATTTTTTTACTTTTATTCTCTATGATTGACTTAGGTGTCAATTTCGTAGTTTTGTTTTTAATATCTTACCTAATGTTAAGAACTATCAGAACTTTCTTCTCAGGAAAACGATAAATAATTATTAGCGTTAGTTTTCTTTTTAGCTTTTAACTAATGGTCTATGAAATTAAATTCAAATTGTCACATCTCTTAAAATATATAAAAAATTGCCATTTCTTTGAAGTTCCAATTTTCTACACCCGCAATTTTCTTAAACACCTACGTTTGGAATTAAACTTTTTGAAATGCATTTTTTACATTTCAAACAATTTAATCCGAAATACACAGGAGATACTCCAAGAAAATCGTGGGATTTTTAAAGAAACAGTCTTTTGGGATGAATATTGTTCTAAACTAATCCAATCTTCAAAACAAGCTACTCTGTGCTAATAGAGGAGGAGGAATTGTGAAACTTTGTTTACTGAAAGAGAAATAGATTAAAGATGAAAACATTATAAAAATAAAAAATATTACCTTTTAATGCCTCTAATGAACTTTTGGGGATTTTGCAAGACTATTCAACATATCTAGACCACTCCTTATGAAGCAACAAAGACACCATCTTTGCACCGTTGCCATGTCAAGTCATGCTCTTCAGCTGGCCAGAAAGTGATTTCCCACCATCTACAAATGAATTAGAGAAAATAGTAATAACACCCTTTACATTTCGGATTCAACTCTTTCAAATTGAGCAATGTGTAAAATGAAAATGTAAGACATTATATATGTACATCATTGATTTGAAATGAATTAAGTTTACTTGATCATTTATTCAGTTAATTAAGGTAAAGAAAAATTGTACTTTTATGGTCTTTTCAGGAATCAGTATCATAAAGGGTAGGTACCAGATTTTTGCTGCAGCTATAACGTAAGAAACTCATTGAGGACACAATACCACCTTGCATCAGTGGGGTCTGAAAAACCTTAATCTAAACGCCATCATAGTAATTGAGAATGGTTAATGATTTAATGTACCACTTACCAACTTCACAAGGATTTCAACATATACACATACTCCCCTAACAACTTCTATATAAACTCAACTCTTGACCGTGTCATTGAACAATTCAATTCACAACCAGTTCAGTCATCTTAGTCGCATTTTCACAGTAACATAAAATTTCTGTGGAAATATGGCAAAACTTGGTGGCTTTGAAGCCCACTTTTGCATTGCAGTAATGATTTTGAGCATGTTTTACGTAACCAAAATTGTGGCACAGGAATCAGCATTAGCACCCACATCACAAATGGAGACTGGTGCAGCGTCTGCTTTGTCTGTTTCTGAGGTGGCCTTATATTCTTCTATGTTGGCTTCTGTGGTGGCATTTATGATGCAATGAACTCCAAGACATTTGGGGTTCGAAAATTTGTCACTTGCTGAGGGGTATTCATGTTTGATTTGTCTTATAGGTTTAAATTGTATGCATACATAATGAATTTGAAGTGTTGTTTCTCTTTTCTTACCATGCATATATATATGCTTGCTTCTTCAAAGATGGTTTTGGCATTGTTGTAACATAGTGCTGCAATGAGTTACAGCTCTTAATTTTGTTAATTGGTGTGAATAGATTTGTTGTAATTATATATTGGTTCCATTATATATATAAATATCAGAAGAAATAAAGTTCTTTTTTGGTCTCTTTTATTAAATTCTTCAATATATGAGAATTGGCTTATGCTGTGCTGCTTCGAAGAATAATAGTGCAACACTTGTAACCAGTTTACTTTGGAACAGAAGTTCATTGAAAAATTTAAATTATCATGGTGTTGACGATCAAAATGATTATATATTGTGTATTTTGAATGAATGCATGGCAATTATAGGTCATAGAACGAACCATATCTGTCATAATTTCATTCTAAAGTGACATATTTGATGGTGCCAATAAAGACGAGTTCATGTGTGTCTCTTAATAAATGTTTTTTAAAATATCAGATTCTTAAGAGACATTTCTTAACAATTACAGCCTATATTAAGAAATGGTTTCGGAATAAATTTTGTTAAAGAAAATTTACAGATCAACTTTAAAATTAAAATTTACGAGGAGAGTTAATTTTGAAAAGTATAACACCTGGTTTAAATATAAATAATTTAGGAATACCAATTTAAAAAAAAAAAGAGGGTGGTGTAAAAAGTAAAAACTTATAAAAAAACATTGATGCCCTCTTATCATAAGTGGGCCTATTTCGTAGGACCATGCACCTCTGAGGTTTCTTGAGACACCTCTAAATTTTTAAATTTTTCTCAAACTGTCCCGTTTAAAAAGATCATTGTGCTCATTATTTTTTAGAATGGACAAATTTAGAAGCTAATTTTGGATCTAGAAATAGCTTTCGAAAAATTACCTATTTCAAAAAAAGAGGTATCATTAAAAATATTTATGAAATGGACAAATTTGAAAGTTATTTCCGAATTTGGAATGGCCTTCGGATTTACCTATTTTAAAAGTATTTTTTTGAAAAAAATAATTTCGGAATAGGTAATTCCAGAAGACAATTTTGGATCTAGAAATAATTTTTGAAATTGCCTATTTCAGAATTGAATGTGTAAAAGAATCATTATATTCTTAATTATCTTATTATATCATTACCTATTTTGAAATTTCCTATTCCAAGAATGAATATATCAAAATAATTATATCATTGCCTATTTAAGAATTTCAAAATAGGCAATAATATAATGAGATAATGATATAATTTCAAAATAAATAATGATATAATTATTTTGATATAATTCCAGAATAGGCAATGATATAATTATTTTGATATAATTTCAGAATAGGTAATGATATAATTATTTTGACACATCCACTTTTGAAATAGGCAATTTCAGAATAGGCATTGATATAATGAGATAATTAATTATATAATAATTTTTTTATACCTTCAGTTTCAGAATAGGAAATTTTACAAATTATTTCCAGATCTGAAATTGACTTTCGAAATTATTTATTCCAGAATTTATTTTTATGAAAAAATATTTCCGAAATAGATAAATTCGGAAGTCAATTTCAGATTTACATATAGCTTTCGGATTTGCCTATTCCGGAAATATTTTAAATACACCTCCTTTTTTCAAAATAGGTGATTCTAAAAGCTATTTTGAATTTTGGAATTGGTTTTTGAATTTGCCTACTTCTAAAATATTCTTATTTGTTTTTAAGGTTTAGGTTAGAGGTATTTTGATCTGCACAATAATAAAGAGGGACAATTTTGACTTTTTATTAAAAAATTTGGAAATGTCCTAAAAAAATACTTGGAGGTCCAGAAAGAATCGAGAAAATCATTCGTAACCGAGTTAGTCTTAAAAAAATAACGAAGAGGAATGAAAATAAATAAAAATATGTAAATAATCATGGTCTCAGCCAAATAAAAATAATAAATAATAACTAGTTGTATCATAATTACTTAAATAGAAATATAAATTTTTGGTAAAATATCTACTTGTAATACTAATTTATTGGCATTTACATTTCTTGGTTGAATACAAGACTAATCATGAAAACTGGAGAACAAAAACTTCTTATAATTCAGTCTCCTTTAGGTATTTTAAGACTAAAATCCCTACTTAATACACTAACTTGTTCATGAATAATTCTTTACATAAAATTTAATTCGAACATATGAAGACCAAAAGCCTATTTGTATAAGACAGAAAAATGTATAAGATTTTCGTACACTCCAACGCACTTTTTATTCAAGTTATATTACAACTGAATAAAAGAACAGGTTTTTTCGGCCCACCTGTACTTGGGTCTAGGCCAACATATACTGAAAAAAAAAAAAAATACTCAACCACCTTTGAAATGTCTTTTTCTTCATGTACCCCTATATTTCCAAATTCAATTCCGCCTTTATCATCCTTTTTTTTTTTTTTTAAATACATTATTTA